>Ga0307515_10015370_pt1 | contig 14107 bp, 3 predicted proteins | sample 17_EM_MG_FD_194513 | JGI IMG/M metagenome (GOLD analysis project Ga0307515, IMG submission 194513) | Populus trichocarpa ectomycorrhiza microbial communities from riparian zone in the Pacific Northwest, United States - 17_EM | ecosystem: Host-associated > Plants > Roots > Unclassified | place...
TCTTTAGTAATCCTTCTTTATTAATACTACCTAACCTAATTTCTTCTAATACTCCTCTACCTTTCTTATAACGTTTTTTAAATTTTCTAGTGGCTCCTAGATAGTCTTAGTATAGCCTATCCACTTAACCTCGTACTATGTTTTATTATTAATATCCTCGTAACTAATAATCTTTAAAACTTACTATTTATCTTCTTCTTGTCCTCTATATATGTCTACTTTATAGACTAGTGGCTTAACATTCCCGTATACTAGCTTTAGCATTACGATATACTATATAGGGTAGATCTTTATTTTAGCTAGTAGGTCTAATTTAAACATAACCAGTAAAATCCTCTACGCGATTTTAAAAGGTCCTAGTCTAACGTAGTCTAACTTCTTACTTAGTTGTTAACTCTTAAAAATTTTATATAGTAGCTATACTTTATCTCCCTCCTTAAGATCTGGTCCCTTAGATCTCTTAGTATTATAGTACTTTTTTATTCTCTCTTATACTTTCTTTACTAATTCTATAAGGTTTATATAAAGATTTATTAACGTCTTCATTCTTTCTTTAGCTGTGCTACTTATCTTTTTCACTTATTATAACAATAATAATATTCTTAGCTCGTACCCGTAATTCGCCTTAAATAGTAATATGCCTATTCCTTCTTAAGGTGTTGCATTATATGTAAACTATATAACTAGAAATAACAATACCCAATTATTCTATGTATAATTAACGTAGTACCTTAAATACTGCTCTAGTGTCTAATTTAATCTTTCTATTTAACCGTCTGTCTGTAGATAATATATAGTAGAAGTTGCTGCTCTAACTCCTTATTCTGCTAAGAATACCTCCTAAAATACTACTATAAATTTTAAATCTCTATCTAATATAATCTTACTTAGTACTCTATATCTTATAAACACTTCCTTAATATAGATTCTAGCGACATCTTCTACTAATATCTCTTCTATATATACTATAAAGTATCCCCACTTTATAAGCTTATCTACTATTACTAAAATTATATTATAATCTTATCCAGTAATAGGGTCTCTTAACTTTAATAACTTTATAATAAAGTCCTATAATATAACCTCCTATGGTCTTTCTAGTATTTTAATAAGTTATAGCCCTCCATATAGCTTATGCCTTATTAGTTTATTCCTTTAGTAATCTAAACATTCCTTTATAATCTTTTGTGCTAGACCCTAGATTTTATCTATAATATACTCCTCTTAGAGTCTTAATACTAAGCCTATAGCTCTATTATATCCTTAAGTCATTCCCTTATAAAAATCTTCTATAAATTACTCTGCTATACTTCTTAGGATATACTTAGCTTCTCGATTTTTGTATATATCTATCTATAGATCTTCTAATTATGCTTCTAGAATTCTTTATACCTAAAAGCTTTCTAATATCTCGTAGACTCTTTCTAACTTATTATCTTCTTAGGTTGCTACGATTTTTAGATAATTATACCTAATTAATCCGTCTGTGTCTTTTCGCAGTAAAGCCCCTAATGGCTTCTTATCGTTTTGCAGTTTAGCTTTTTAACTTAAAGTATCTACTTATGTATTATCTGTACCCTTAGTATACTAAATCTTAAAATAGTATTCTATAAGTATCTCTACCTATCTAACCTATCTTTAATTAAGTTCCTTTATTATTAGGAATCCTATTAGGTTTTTATAATCCATCTTAACTATAAATAGTTTCTCTATACCTTATAAGAATGCTCTTTATTTTTTTAGTACTATAACTATACCTAGCAACTCCTTATTATAGATATTATAGTTTAACTCTAGTAGTGTTATCTTTTAACTATAGTATACTACTAGGTGCTATCTATCTTAATGCCTTTATATAAAGTATGCCCCTAGTATATAGTCTAATATATCTATTTCTATAACCGTCTCTAATCCTAGTTAATAGATCTTAAGAACTAGCTCTTAGGTAAATAACTCTTTAACCTTCCTAAATAATTCTTAATATTCCTCTCCCTATACCTATAGTTTTTCTTTCTTCGTTAATTACGTAAATAGTTTAATATCCTTTAACTACTGCGCTATAAACCTTCTATAGTAATTGCAAAACCCTAAAAATAATCTTAACTATATAACGTTCTTTAGTTCTTACCAATTTACTATAGCCTTAATCTTCTTTAGATCTATACTAAGTTGGCCTAGTTTAATAATAAATCTAACAAAATCTATCTTCTTAGTAAAGAACTCGCATTTCTTAATTGCTACTAGTATTTATTCTTTTTATAGTCTCTTTAAAACCCATTTAACGTATTCCCCGTATTCTTCCTTAGTTATTAAGTAGATAATAATATTATTGAGGTATACCATAATAAATTTATCTAAGTATTCCCCTAATATATTATTAATACGCTTCTGGAACGTTGCTAGTACGTTTATAAGCCTAAATTGTATAACTAATAGTTTATACGGTCCTTCCTTTAACCTAAAGGCTGCCTTTTATTTGTTGCCTTCCTTAATTCTAATCTAATAGTACGCCTATCTTAAATCTATCTTTATAAAGATTTATACGTTGCCTATTCTATCTTAGATTTCGCTAATTAAGGGTAAAAGATATCTATCCTTTCTAGTAATACTGTTTAACTGCCTATAGTTAATACACAGCCTTAGTTTGCCGTTCTTCTTTAGTATAAAAGTACTAGATAACCCGCTAATAACTATAATGGTCTAATATATTCCTTTTATAAGTTCTCTTAGATAAACTCTTTTAATGCTCTACCTTTTTCTTTAGTAAGATTATATATTAAAAAAAACTTTAGACTTGTTCCTAGTTCTAATTCTATCTTATAGTCCCATACTATATACTCTAACAGCTTTTTACTTCCTAGTAACTATAGTTTTTTGCCGTACTTATAGTATCTCTTTAGTATATAACTTAATCCTTTTTCTATTTCTTTATAGGTTACTCCTACTTAATACTATACTAACTTAGCTTGTTATTATATCTTACGTTATTAAGTATCCTTAATATTAACTTAACCTATAACCTAATTAATCTTTAAATTATATTCCTATAACTAAGGCATTTCTAGTACTGCCTTATTATTCCCTAGTGGTAATATATTAAAAGACATCTCAATTTATCTCCCTTTAATAGTTAACTAAATAGGTCCTATTTTAAGGTTAATAATGCCTCCTCTATAGGCTATTAGATCTCCCAAAATCGTTACTAATAGGTAAGGATGCTTCTTTTTCCTATATAGTAATCCTATCCTTTTAACTACTGCTAGTAAGATATAGTTTCTTATTGCTCCACTATCTATTAATGCTTTAAACTACTAATCTTACCACTTAACTTATAAATTTAGGTGTCGTCCTTAAATTCCTTTAAGGGTCTAAGGCTTTACTACTAGTTCCCTCTGGTTCCGTAGGCCTATACTTTTCCTAACTATTAGCTACTTAATTCTATCTATACTTAGTCCATCTTTAGCTAATACTTAGTTCGCTTTTTGTCTTTAATATACCATAGATATATATTCTCTAGGCATTCCTACCACTATCGTCCGTCTAGGTATTTTTCCGTAAGAAATCTTTCTAGCTAAAGTATTAAGTCTCCTAACTCCTAAACTTCTACTAGATGCCAGCTATATATATACTTAGCATTTTAATACTTCTATTCTTCTGCTAGCTAATATATTCTTATAGGGTATTTCTAATACTTATCCTTTGGTGCTTGGTGTATATTACACGCATTATCTACGTATATAATTTATACTAATATATAATATACTTAGTGTCTTAAGTTAACTCTTAGTTTATCTTCGTCCTTAAGTTTAAACCTTTATTATATTAATCTAAATGTTATAACTTTATTTATAGGTACTAAGATACGTCTTTCACTTCTCTAGTCCTCTAAATACTCCTCTAGATCCTTTAACGTTATAATTAAGGCTCCCTTAATATGACTTATTACTTTTTCCGTAATTAGGTGGTCTTAGATAACTTTTTTATCTAACTATATATAGAAATCTTCCTATTTGTTATTATGCCTTTACCTATACCACTTTTAGTATAGCTACTAGAGTATATACGGTTTATCCGTAAGGAAGTATCTTCTTATTACTGTGTCGTGACAGCCCTTTATATATTGTTCCTTAAACCTAGTTAGAATCCCTAAATCCTCTTTATTTTCTAGTTTAGTAAGCTACTTAGCTCTTAGTATGCCTACTTTAGGCCTATTAGTAATTCTTTATACTAGTGCTCTATCCCTTATACGGCCTAATATACTAGATCTCTTATCTAGTTTCTATACTTACCATAAGGTAATTCTTGCTTTAAATTCCTCTATAGTTTCTTTCTTTTCGCGTCTCGTAAGTAGATCTTTAAAGTCTTCTTACTTCTTAATCTTGGTATCGGTCTTCCGACCTTTAGGCTAAATACTATATTCCCCTAGTAAGTCCTCTAAGTCTATATACCTATCTCCTAGTCTAGTTGCTATTTATACTACAGATTCTCTAATCTTATTAATAGTCCTTATTTGTATCTTAAAGTCTTAGTTCTATAGGATTCTTAATCCTAAGCTTACTTCTAACTTAAGCTTTGCTCTTACCTTAGTCCAACTAGGCTTACTTAATATTCTTATCTTATCTTAAGAGTCTTAAATCTCACTTATCTCGTCTTAAGAGTCTTATACCTGTGGGAAACTCTATCCCGAGCTTATTTATATATCTTTAAACTAAGCTACTGCCCTACTCTATTGGTTACTGTCCATTATAGGTCCTTAGGTTTGCCTTATCTTATCTTAAGAATCTTAGTTATCTCTTATCTTATCTTAAGAATCTTAAGCCTTTAGCTTCTTGCCTTTATTAAATGCTAAAGTGGTTTACTATCCTACTTCTCTTACATCTTATAAAGCAATAGACATTATATCTAGTGGGGTCTTAATCCCTACTAATGTTCCCTATTCTATAGTAGAATTGTTCTCTACCTTTTTTATAATATCTCTAAGGTTTATATACTCCTAGTAAGCTACCTTTATTACCTTATTATTACTAAATATTTCGCCTACGTTAAATTTATCGTCTTTAATGTCCGATCTATGAACTAGTTTATTAATTCCTTTAAATCCTAATAATTTTGGCTCCTGTAGCTAATAGCTTGCGCCATACTTAGCGTCTTTATAAATTTGGTATACGTTATTATAGCAAAACGTAAAACTTTAAATTAAACATTCTTTTATTCCTTGTAGTATACTATTGTCTCTTTATACGTATATATCTTCTGCTAGTTAGGTTCCCTTTATTATATAGTAACTTTAACCATCTTTATAATCCCTCGCGAAATAACCCTATTTTCCGCAATTTATATAAGCTCTATCTTTAAACTATTAACTTTGCTATAGAGTCCGCCTAAATATCTTCTGCTATTAAGATCCCTAGTTTAGCCTTTACTTCTTAGTCCTGTAATTACTAAATCCTTAACCTCTAGGTTTCTACAGTTTCTTACTCCATCTCTTATAGGCTTCTTTAGTACCACTTAGGTCTATTAGCTCTGCGCTATACTATAGTTTCTAACTTAGCTTTAGTTAATGTGTACTCTACGCCTTATATAACTATAGAACTCTATCTTAACCCTTCTTAGCCTATTTCCTTTGGTAGATCTAATTATTAATCTTAATTACTTAATCTATTAACTCTCTTAGAGTATCTATATCTTCTATTAGGATAATTACGTCCTAAACTTTAGCCTTAAGTCCTTATTTATACTGTGCTATAAGCGCCTTATAATTCCACTTAACTTATATAGCTAACGTCTGAAACTGCGTTATATACTTAATTGCTAAAGTTTATTATATAATGTCTTAGAGTTTTCTTTCCGCTATAATTACCGCCTCTAGGTCTCTAAATATTTATATAAGTCGTTCCGCAAATTCTTCCTAACTTAAGAATATAAACCGTACCTCTTAATTAGTAGTCGTTATTTCATTTACCTGTATTTCTATAAGGTAAGGCTTAAACTACTTAAGTGCTCTTCCTAATAGGAATAGTCCTATATAGGCTATTCGATCCATAGGTATTAGCAGCTTAGCTCCTTCTTATATAACCTTAAAGTGCATTTATATAAGGAATTCTTTAAGCTTTAATCTTTCTCCTAAGTACCTTTTAATTAATAGTAACTTAATCTTTACCGCTCTTATCCTATTAACCCTTTCTTCTAGCGCCATATTGTTTATTGTTAACTAATTAACTATCTCTTATAGCTGTCCGACCGTCACAGGTTGTTAAGAGTTAGTATCCGCTATACTAGTGTCCCCTCCTAACCTTAAAGTAGTTGCCGCCGTCAATAGCGTTATAGTGGCTGCTTTTAGTAGCATATTATTTAACTTTCTATATTTAATACCGTAACTAGGTAGTAATTATATAACGGAACCTTATAGCAAGTACTATAATAGGCTTGTTATTAGGCTAGGTATATAGGTAATATAAATTAAAGTTAATAACGTAATAATAACTGGTAGAGTAGTTGCCTAATAAATTAACTCTAATTATATTCTAAGAATTACTATAAGGAAGGAACTATTTAGGTAGGGACTATAGTCCTTTAAATACACGACCGTACTCCTAAGAAATCCTTCTTATATATAATATACGTGTGCTCTATCTGCTCTATTATAGATCTTATAGATTATATAGATTACACGGATTATATTACGTGACTTAGCTACTATTCCTCGTTATATAGTTCCACCGGTTCTATCCTAGACTATACTTATATTAACTAACTAGCTTCTTCCAACTCTTCTCTAAGTAGTTATAACATTGTACTTAAAGCGTCCGTAACAATTTTAGCTCACTTTAATTTTCTAAACAGTTATAACTAGGGGAGCGGTTAAAACCCCGTTAACTACGTTATATATAAATATAAGGGGTTTTAAAAGGAACCCCCCCCTAAACCCCCCCTCTATATATAAGGAGTAGTAGTAAAGTTAATTAATTAAAAGGATTTATTACAATAACTAAAGTACTGTATTTAAATTAGGCTTAATTTAAAAGCGATATATAAAATTTAATTTAATTATAATTATATAACCTTTTTTTAATATATAAGCAATATTTCTACCTTAAAAAAAACTTCAAAATTTTTAAGGAATTAATATAGTTTTAAGTAAGGCTTTAAGCTTAAGGGGGAGACCTGACCCCCCCTACGCACCACGTGCTTTATTTACTATATAGGTAAAGCTTTATATAGAGGTTTATATAGGGCTTTTACGGAGCTTTTATAGAGCTCTATGTAGAGCTTTAGTAGAGCTTTATATAGAGCTTTAGTAGAACTACGTATAGAGCTTTAATGGAGCTTTATATAGAGCTTTAGTAGAGCCTTATGCAGAGCCTTATATAGAGCCACATGTAGGCGTTTATATAGGCAATTAACTGCAAAGACGTTTGTAGGGACGATTATATAGTATTACGGCACCGTAACGGATCTAGCTAGGGGGCTTATTAGCGACTTAGTCAATTAAGGCACGAGTACGGCAAGAGGGTTGCGCAAGCCTATACGATTAGTAGTCTATAAACGAGGATCTAAAGCTAAAGAAAGGAAAGGAGACGGAGGGTGGCGCCGCTTGACGTTATATACAATCCTCTAGTTACGTAACGGCAATTGTCTAAATCTATATAAAACTATCTGCGATTATCTGCGACTGTTTGCAACTATCCGCTATAATTTACTAATATCTACTAATATCTATTAGCCACAATCTACCAGTTTCCACCAGCGCCGTAATATTACCCCCCCATCTAAATAAGCCTGCCCTTAGGCTTTATATATCCGTATTATGTCTATAAAGTATTCTTATCTTTATACTTAATAAGTAGCTTATTATCTTCGCTATTCTAGCACTCTATTTATTTATTAAGGTACTTTAAGGGTTTAGGTTTATTAGGGTAACAACTATAAAACTCCTAAAGCTTATAGGGACTACCTATAAAGTTCTATATAGGGTACTAAGTGGGGTCTAAGTTATACCCTTTCCAACTAATATAATATTTTAACGTTCCCCTTATAAGCTTATAGGCTAGTATTTCTTTAATTTCCTATTTATTATCGCTATTAACTTAGATTAGCAGGAGAGGTTTATTCTTTTATCTAGGTAATAGGTTGTTTATAGCTTTTTATAGTTTATCTAAAGAGAAAATAGGGTAAACTTTAATTAAATTTAGGAGCTTTACTTTATACGAGTTGCCTATCTTCTTAAGAACCTTATATAGTCCTACCATCTAATAGTTTAGCTTACAGCTAGGTCGTTCCGTCTTTTAGTTCTTTATTATAACCTAGACTATATCTCCTACGGTAAAGTTAGGCTCTTGCCTATACTTATTCGCCTACTATTATATTAATTTCTAGGCCTTTTCTAGATTTATATAGGCTACTATTTAGGCTTCTTCTAAGCGCTTATTATACTACCGTGCTTCCTTATAAAATAGTTTTTCGCGTATAGTCTGGGGTTCTTCTAGTCTTTCCTAGTTAAAGCTTATATAGGGTAAGTAACCCATTTCTAGTTAAATAGGGGCAAATCCTATAGAGTTGTGGGGTAGGGTTGCTTAGGTATAGTCTATTAGGGGTAGTAGCTTAGCCTAGTTATTTTAGAAGTAGTTAATAAAGGGCCGAAGTCTCTAATCTAAGTATTAATTTATAATTTCCGTCTAACTATTTATCTAGAGGTGGTATGCTATAGAAAGCTTTAGCTTAATACCTAAGATTTAGGTAAACTTATTCTAGAAAGCTAATATAAATTACGGCCTATAATTAGATATAATAGTATCTAGTAGTTTGTAAATTTGGTAGATATAATAGATATATAGTTAGGCCGCTTCTTTAGTATTAATATTCTTATAATATAGGATTAAGAATAGGCGCTTGCTAAAGCGGTTAACTAGAATTATAACTATATTATATCCGTTACGGTTTATAGGTAGCTTATAAAAGTCTATAAAGATATATTACTAGGGGCGTTTTAATATTAGAAGTGGTTTTAATAGTCCTAGGGTTTTATTTTGTGGGATTATAGATCTATAGTAGCTATCGCAGTTCTGTATATAACGGTTAATATTTATAACTATTCTAGGCCAGTAGTAGCGGTTACTAATAATCTTATAGGTTTTATTTTTTTTAGGGTAGGCTATAGAGACCTAGGTATAAGCTTTAGTAATAAGCCGGGTCCGTAAGTTCTATTCCTTAGCTACTACTAGCCGTTCCTAGTACTTAAGTAGTCCGTTTTTAAGGGACTATAAGCTAGTAATATTCTTTACCTTTTTACGGTACTCCTATAGAGAGGGGGTTGTTTAGTTAGCCTATAGTAGTTTATTAATAAGGTTAAGTTTAGAGGAGTTAATAAAATATATCTTAGCGCTTAAGGAGTCTATACTTAGTTCTGCCCGTATTTAGGGGTTAAGGTGTTTTAGTTATAGTAGCGTCTAGGTCTATAATAAAATCTTTACAGCCGTCTAGTTGTCTAGGTCTTATTTACGCCTTATAAGAGCGTCCGTATAGTTTATAGCGCCTAGTTTATATATAATTAAGAAGTTAAACTAAAATAGGGTATCTGCCTAGCGTGCCTACTAGGCTATAAGGGCCTTAGTTATTATAAAGTATTCTAGGGCCTTATAATCTAAAACTACCTTAATTAGCTTAGGGGTCCCCTTTAGCTATATACGCCAATGCTAAAAGCTAGAGATAATAGCTAGCATTTCTTTATTATAGATGTAGTAGTTTAGCTTAGTATCTATTATAGTCTTTAAATAGTATATAATAGGGTGCTATTCTCCGTCTGGTTGCTTCTAGGAAAAAATACTAGCTATTGCGCCGTTTAAGGTATTAGTTTCTAGCATTAAGGGCCGTTTTAGGTTAAAATAGGCAAGTAGGGGAGCCGATATTAGCCGTTTTTTAAGCTTATTAAAGGCCTACCTATATATAGCGTTAAAGTAAAAGGGCTGGTCTTTTTTAGTAAGACGGTTAAGAGGCTAGGTAATTCTGCTATAGTTCTTAATAAAGCGTTAGTAGAAGTAACAAAAACCTAAAAATAAGTATACCCCCTTTATGGTCCGTAGGGGTGCCTACTAGTTAATTACGGCCGTCTTCTTTAGGTTGGCTTTAATTCCGTTTATACTAATAATAAAACCCAGGTACTTTATATGCTTAACACTAAACTTTAACTTCTTAATATTAACCTGGAGGCTAGCCTCGCGGAGCCGTTATAGGACTTTATAGACATACTCCTTATATTCTAGCTTATTCTTAAAGTAGATTATAATACTATCTAAATAGGTCGTATAGAAGTTGTTAAGGTAGTTAAAGAGTATATTATTTATATACCGCTAGTATATAGCTAGTCCGTTAGTTAGTCTAAAAGGAAGTACCTTATATTTATATATTCCGTAATAGGTCTAAAATATAATAAGATTTTTAGACCTAGGATTTATCCTAATTTAGTAAAAGGCCTAGCGGATATTAAGCTTTATAAAGACCTTAGCTCTACTTATTTGGGCTAGAGTTTTATTAAGTAGGGGTAGCGGATAGCGGTCCTTGTGGGTTATATTATTTAGTTTATAGTAGTTAATATAAAAGCGGAGTCCTCTATTTAGCTTTTTAATAAAGAGAATAGGCGAGGTAAAAGGGGCTTAGCTAGGCTTAATAAAGCCCTTATTTAGGTTATTAATAATATACTACTTATAAAGGGAGCTAAAGCTAAGGGTATTTCCCTTACCCTGCTTAATCTTAATCTTATAGTTATATAGTTAGTAAGGTAGAAGTATATTGGACGCTACTTTAAAGAATACGTTCTTAAATTTCTAGTGTTAATAGGGCAGCTTTTATTCTACTAGTTCCTTATCTATAAGCTCGCTTTCTTATCTAATAAACTTACCTTCCTTTTCCTTAATTATTTAATTAATTTTATATAGGCTAGTTATAAAGGTAATAGTATTAGGCTAAACTAAGTTTTGGTAGAATCCTATAGCACTAATTATTACGGACGCTTTAAGTACAATGTTACGACTACTAAGAAAGGAGTTAAAGGAAGCTAGTTAGTTAATATAAACACGGTCTAGGATGGAGCCGATAGAACCATATAACGAGGAATAGTAACTAAGGTCATATAACATGCTATATAGTATATAAGGAGAACGAGAGGAACTTATATACCTTATGTATAATACGTACATCACGTATAAGAAGGATTTCTTAGGAGTACAGTTGTGTATTTAAAGGACCACAGTCCTTACCTAGATAGTTCCTTCCTTATAGTAATTCTTAGAATATAATTAGAGTTAATCTATTAGGCAACCACTCTACCAGTTATTATTACGTTGTTGACTTTCTACTTTACCTATATACCTAGCCTATTAATAGAACCCATCGTAGTTTATACTACAAGATTCCGTTACATAATTACTACCTAGTTACGGTAATAGAAGTTAAACAATATGCCACCAAAAGCAGCTATAATGACGCTATTAATGGCAGCAACGGCCTTAGGGTTAGGTAACGATACCAGTATAGCAGATACTAACTCGCAACTAGTTACAATCGGACAGTTATAGGCAATAGTTAATTAGTTAACGGATAATAACACGGCACTTAAAAATAGGGTTAATAGAATAGGAGTAGCTAAGGTTAAGTTACCTTTAATTAAACAATTCTTAGGAGAGAGATTAAAGCTTAAAGGATTCCTTACGTAAATACACTTTAAGGTTATACAAGAAGGCGTAAAGTTAGTAACACCTATGGATTAAGTAGCGTATATAGGATTGTTCTTAACTAGAAGGGCACTTAAATAGTTTAAACCCTACCTTATGGAGGTATAGGAAAGCGGCATAACAACCACTAATTAGGAAGTACGATATATATTTTTAAGTTAGATTAGATTCGCGGAGTAATTAATATAAATATTTAGGGACCTAAAAGTAATAACTATAGTAGAAAGGAAGCTTTAGGACCTAACGCAGTAAACCTTAGCAATTAAGTATATAACGCAGTTTTAGACGTTAGCTACGTAGGTTAAATAGAATAATAAGGCGCTTATGGCACAGTATAAATAAGGGCTTAAGGTAAAAGTCTAAGACGTAATTATTCTAATAGAAGATACGGACACCCTTAGGGAATTAATTAATTAAGTAATTAAGATTAATAATAGGATCTACTAAAGGGAATAGGCTAAGAGAGGCTAAGATAGAGTTCTATAGTTATATAAGGCGTAAAGCATATAACGACTAAAGCAAACCTAGAAACTATAGTATGGCGTAAAGCCAATAGACCTAAGCGGTACTAAAGAAACCTATAAAAGATGGACGAAATAACTATAAAAGCCTAGAGGGTAAGGACCTAATAATTAAAGGTTAGGAGGGGAGTATAGGCCAAACTAAGAATCTTAGTAATAGAAGACGTTTAGGCGCAACTTATAATAAGAAAAATGGTTTAAAGACAGAGCTTATATAAATTGCGGAAAATAGGGTTATTTCGCTAAAGACTATAGAAGTGGTTAGTATAACTATATAATAAAGGGAACTAGATTAGCAGAAGACACACATATATAAAGGGATAATAGTATACTACAAGGAACAAAAGAATATTTAATTAGAAGTTTCACGTTTTGTTATAATAACGCATGCCAAATTTATAAGGACGCTAAGTACGGCGTAAGGTATTGGCTATAAAAGCCAAAACCTTTAGAATATAAGAGAACTAACGAACTATTACGCAGATTGGATATTAAGGACGATAAATTCGATATAGGCGAAATATTTAGCGATAAAGAGGTAATAAAGGCAGCTTACTAGGAGTATATAGACCTTAAGGACGCAATTATAGAAGTAGAAACTAAAACCGCTATAGAATAAGGATCAGTAACGGGAATTATAACACTATTAGATACAGCATCTATCGCTTTATAAAACGGTAGAAAGAGTATCTTACAGAGATTAAACAAGCAGACAATTACTAATACTAATTTACCACTTAATAAAGGCAAAAGGCCAAAGGCTTAAGACTCTTAAGATAAGATAAAAGATAACTAAGATTCTTAAGAAGAGATAAGGTATACCTAAGGACCCATAACAGATAAAAACCAATAGAGTAGGGCAGTAGCTTAGTTTAAGAACATATAAATAAGCTTAGGATAGAGTTTCCCAAAGGCATAAGATTCTTAAGATAAGATAAATAAGATTTAAGACTCTTAAAATAAGATAAGAATACTTAACTAGTTAAACTAAGGTAGAAGTAAGGCTTAAGACAAAAGCAAGCTTAGGATTAAGAATTTTATAAAACTAAGACTTTAATACAAGAATAAGGACTATTAACGGAATTAAGAAGTAAAAAGACTTTAAAGATCTACTTATAAGACGCAAAAAGAAAGAAACTATAGTAGAATTCAGAGTAAGAATTGCTGCATAGTAAGAATAGAAACTAAATAAGAGATTTAATATATTAGGACGTATAAAGAATAAAGCACCTATATAAAGAATTACTAATAGGCCTAAGGCAGGCATACTAAGAGCTAAGTAGCTTATTAAACTGGAATAAGAAGAGGATCTAGGGATTTTAACTAGGTTTAAAGAACAATATATAAAGGGCTATTACAATATAGTAATAAGAAGATACTTCCTTGTAGATAGATTGTATACACTTAAGGAATTATACTAAAAGTAGTATAGGCAGTAATATAATGATAAGTGGGAAGACTTTTATATGTAGTTAGATAAATAAGTTATTTAAGACCACCTAATTACAGAAAAGGCTATAACTTATATTAAAGGAGCCTTAATTATAATATTAAAGGATTTAGAGGAGCAATTAGACGACTAGAGAAGCAAGAGGTAAGTCTTAGTACCTATAAATAAAGTTACAACGCTTAGATTAACATAAAAGAGGTTTAAACTTAAAAATAAAGACAAGCTAAGAGTTAACCTAAGACACTAAGTATATTATATATTAATATGGATCGTATATATAGATAATACGCATAATATATATAGAGTACCTAAAGATAAGAACCGGAAATACCTAGTAAGGATATATTAGGCACCGGAAGAGGCAAAATATAGAAATACTAAGTATATACACAGCTAGTATCTAGTAAAAG
>Ga0307515_10015371_pt1 | contig 14106 bp, 12 predicted proteins | sample 17_EM_MG_FD_194513 | JGI IMG/M metagenome (GOLD analysis project Ga0307515, IMG submission 194513) | Populus trichocarpa ectomycorrhiza microbial communities from riparian zone in the Pacific Northwest, United States - 17_EM | ecosystem: Host-associated > Plants > Roots > Unclassified | place...
CGCACATGAAAATTTTTATTTTTTTTTTTTTGTCTAGGATTAAACAGGAAATTAGTGTTATTAACTAGTCCAATTCCGTATTCAATGGAAAAGGGAAAGAAGTTTGATTTCAATATTTATTAAATTTGATAGTTAGTTTTTATTTCCATTCAAAATATTTAAATATTTAAATCGGTTGATTTTTTTTATTATTATTAATATAGATTTCTGAATCAGTTTGAGTGTACACAAGTTTTAAAATTAATGGATCATATGGTTGCTTCTTAATTTTATTTATTATTGTTAGTTTGTTTATATATTTCTTGTGAGATAAGTGGTTCTAGTACTTTCCCTTGTAACCTGTCGTTTTTAAGGTTATACACTGCACATTTCTTCATCGACGCATCATTTCAATTCACATAGAAAGACGAAATACAAAGAGAAGTGCAGCAAGCAATGGTGGGACTTTCTTTAACATGAGCGTAGACAGATTGCCTTGTTAGGTGGGAGAGATAAGCTTAGACTTTTTAAATAAAGTATAGAGCAGAATGCAAAGAGAAGAGCAACGTTAAAAAAAGGGGCCATACACAGAGATGGGCAACAAAAAACGGGGTCCCAGATGCCATTGCTGCATCATGCTCATTACAGTATCAAAGCACTTCAAAGCTTCTGAACCAGTTTCAGTTTGTTCTAATCTGTTTACTTTCAGGATTTATGTTTTCTCCAAAGTGTCACACAAAAGACCAGTTCATGAACATGAAGCAAATGCAGTGAGCGCTTTCTTCTTCGTTCAATACCTTCCATGCCACTGCTCTCTCATAGGAGACTGGCCTTCCCATACTTGACAGGCAGATACCACCTGGAAGGCACATAAAACCCTGCTGACAGCAATTTGCAACAAGTTAACAACAATACTTGATAAAATGGAGGAAAACAGTTACTTTTCTTTTAGTGGATCAACCTGGCATGAAAACAAGTATTAGCTATCAAAGGAACCAACTTTGATAGCACATCTCTAAATAAATAAAAAAAGGACCTTCACAGGCAGCCAGTAAGGGAATTTAGTTTTAGTTCAACATTTTTAGTTTGTATAAAGCTAAAGCACGCCCATCAAAAGGTGGGGTTACATTCAATGGATCCAAGTGAGAATGTTCATGCTAAATCAGCCAAAACTTAAATGTGTATTACATGGAATTATGATCCGTATGTTTAGCCCTAAAAAGACAATTCAGTTTCTCACTTGCTTTAAAGGTTGCGTGTTAATTTTCAAGGGAAAACATTATTCCTTAATATCAGGAAACCTATTTCGATTGCATAAGCTCATAAAGCTTGAGAAAAATGTGTTCTATTGTTTCCCAGATGTTTACTTAACATTTGGTCACTAAATACTCATCGCCAAGGTTCTTGGCATTCTCTTACTGGCGCCATTGACCTTGCAAAACAAATTGAGAACATATAGAGATTTGAAGCTCAGGAAATGCTAGGGACCTGAGATGGAGGCATTTATATCCTAGTTAGAACATAAATTTCCTTTCGTGTTTCCCTACATCCCCCCAGTTCCTGTTTAGACGATCCTTTATTCTTCTGCGTTAATTTTTCTTACCAACTTGCCTTACGTGCATTCTAATAGTTATTGTACCTGCTGCATTATTTGTGGGAACTCTGAGCACAATGTTTTCCTTCCATTATCATCAAATATCTTTTCCAAAGTGATGTCTTGAAGAGCAACCAAAGTTGTCTCAAGCATGTCAAGTCCAGCCTGATTTGAAAATGTGAAAACCGGCAGAGTCTGCAGAGAGCACTAATTAAGTTAACATATTTTAATAATGCAAATCTATGTTCTGCAATGCGGAAAGGGAGAAGAATAAAGTTCCTTGATTAGAAAATAAACAATTATTGATTCATATGGAGACAATAAAGGTCAAATCTGCACTAGAGCACAATACAATAGGCTGATGGGAAGAGAAGATTTTAGAAGCTAGTTCCTAGAAGGGACATGAAGCATCTCGTCATTTTAAGACAAAAGGGGAGGGTTATGTCCAGGACTATGCATATTGTTTCAGTGCCATTCTCTTGTCAAACTATAGTGCATCATACAACAACAATGAAATACATAAATGTCCCCAATGATTAGAGAATATTTTAAAGTAGACTGTGATATAGAGAATAAAATTGTATCTGTATTTTAGAAATACCTTCAAAGAGCAGCACACTAGTGCATCAGAGTGATGCCAGAGTGTTTTAAGAATAGAATCACTTCCTTCATTTTTAAGCAGTTTCACACCTAGATAGATCCTGGAAATAAGATCAGACAGTTTTAGGCTAAATCATTGAAATGAAAAACAAATTAAGTAGATACGAGTGTTTAGGATAAGTAGATATAGATACAAGGATCCAAGACAAAGATCAAAGTGCCACACCTGTAGCTTTCGCATATCCAACGAGCAAGTGTGTGCGCTTCAGGGGTTCCATGTGGTGGCCAAAAACCAGCATGAGAACCAAAATGAGAAGGGGAGAGCGCTAATGCTACCCGCTGAACAGAAGCTATGATACTACGAACATACTGCCGAGCCATGGATGCTACATTCTCTTGAAGGTGCATCTCAAATGCAAATTGGAATGCTATCGTCATTACTGATTTTGTGCACCCACTGCGGCCTGAAAGATCACCTGATGCTCTGTTTCCAGCAGGTCCAACCTCCAGAGCAGATGCAAGGTCAAGTGTGCGGTTTGGACTCGACGCATCCTGCATCACATGAATGGGAAAAAGGTCAGGAAGTAGGAACAGACATCAAGCAGCAGTTTTTAATAGATCAACAAGAACACTAATAACATGACAAAAACAGCAAGACATCATTTCCACTTGTCTTATATGAACACTCACCATCCCAGAATCAAGAGGAATTATGCGGAAACCAGAAGGAATAATTGGAGCATCATCAGAAAAGGACGCATCAATTGGGGCAAAGATGAGTTCTGCGCAAGTGCCAACAGCATTCTCATCCACGCCACTACAAAGCTGAAGAAATAAGGTAACCATGAACATTAGAAATCAACAACGAAAACGAATTTAAGTACATTTTGTTTGGATAAAAACAAACGTGGTAACTTAACTCTTTTGCAAGAGTGGATGCTATAATAAGTGTTGGCAACTTAAAAAAAAAAGATAAAAAAAAAAAAGATAAAACTTAATATAAACACAAAGTGAAATATCTGTAGTAATGAAAATTAATCAAGATGAAGTAACATTTACTTGTAACAGGAAAACATCACCCGGCATGAGCATGTCCTCCCGATAGCCCATATTTTCAAGCTTAATGACCTCTATAAACTGCAATGGACAGACAGTATTATTCAGCTATGCCATGGCATTAGAAAACAGCAAAGTGCAAGGATTTTTGTCAGAGGATGGAACCAAAAATGAGAAAATATTGAAACCCAAATGATCAAACAGTGGAGTACTTGCCTCTTCATTCTCAATTGTGTGAGCCAGGGGGAGGATAACTTGACCCCCAAAATTTCCAGCTCGAGACACTGGCAAGCTGCAAGGACCAGCTTTAATGGCCGAAGCTGCATAAGCATCAATTCCATTGTCTGCCCATTCTGATCGATGTTCACGCAAGAATCTGAGAAGTATTGCTGGAGGCACGTTCTACATGACAAAAAGAAAGAAAGAAAGAAAAGAAAATCACTTCGTTGAATTGCTAGTTAGTTTCTTTTAAGGTAGAAAGTGATACGATTATTGACCATGAAGGATGTTTCAGCTGACAAAGTTGCAACTCCTTGATTTACATACCGACAAATTATACATTCAGCATCTAATGTTTGTAGAAGTATCATTTTCAAATTCTACAGATATCCTGCTGTCATTGAACACAAGCACTGAACTTACCTGTAATAACATGGATGCTTTTGCACAAAGCACTGCGTTGTTCATGGATGGAAATCCATTGTCATACGAAAAATTTACTCCCATCGTTTTGGTAGGAGAAGAGTTTACAAGAACTGTTACATCATCAATGCCATCACTTTCCAACAAAGACCATCCCTCATCAGCAAATCCATTAACAGCTTCATTGAAGCCCCTGTAAAATAGGATGTGTTAAGACCCTGATGTGTCGATGATAATACTTACAAGTTTAGTCCAAAGAGTAACCGCTATATACTTGCTCAGTCTTTGACTTAGTGCACGTAGAGCTGCAGGTCTTCTTCCCCAACCAGTGACATTTGGCTGGGAAATTTCTTGAGAAATCTGCCTCAAATGGCGTAAAGCCTGCATAAAATGCCATGGTTATATCAGATTCCTTGGATAAATAGAAAGTTGATGTCCATCAAAATTACACTATCCTTCGTTTAGTGCAGAGAAACCATCAAGCTAGAAATCATAGCATGATATGTTTCGCAAAGAGAAATGCAACAGAAGAACATGAAGTGACAATATCTTGAATAGAGAAAGTCTTACCGCCATTGTTGTCTTCTGGGCAAGCAACGTCGATGACTCATAAAGTGGGCGCAACACTTCAGGAACACTCCAGGGCTGCATGAAGGTAATGATTTAATTCGAATAGCAAGGGAACAGGTACACTCATAATACAAAGTGACAAGATTTGCATACCTCCAAGTCCATATGATCAACTATATGAATAATTGATCCACCTCCTTCACATGGTCTGATAAGATACCCGCTAGGCAACATTTCTGCTCTCACAAAATGCTGAGTGGGTGGCATACTTGGACCATTTTGAGTGTTGTTTAGTGATCTCTCACAGACCTAGTAAGCAGCACAATTAAATTGGCACCGTATCGAGAGAGAGAGAGAGAGACTTTAATCATAAAAATTTGACACTTTGTCACATACCACAAGACTACCATCCTCCAAAACAGATGTGTAGCGCAGTAACAAGAAGTCACGAGCTGGTGCCAAAGTTGTAGGCGCATAGAGCTGAACCAACACAAAGCTCACAAGTGAGAAGATTCAATAACAATACTAAGCCAGAAATAACTGGAGTGAAACAGTGAGTTCCATACCTGCATATAAAGCAGTTCAATAGTTCCACCATTTGCAGTGGACATCGCATTGATAACATCCACAGCTCGGCAATCACGAAACCATGATGGCCGATCCTTAAGGATTTCAGCAACCTACACAGGAAAAAATTAATCCTTCACTAATTCACAACCAAGGATTGTACTCTTTACACCAAGCAGAGGAAGGACATACTCTTGTCGGTTCTAGACCCACAAGGCCGCATGCACGTGCTGCCACACCAGTGCAACCATGAGAAATAGCAACGATTCCAATGGAATCCGGACCAGGCTGCACAGATACACAAAATTAAAAGGATATTAAACACCAGAAACAAGACTTTGGACCCATCCCAAGTTTAAGAAAAAAATATTATCAGTTAATTGGTACTAGCACATTAAAATAAATGTTAATTATGGCACACGTTCTGCTGCCAAGCAACAGGATAGCATGGGACTAAGAATATCAAGATGGGGAAGAATCTCATGTGTCAGGAAACAATGTCTGGATAATGCTTCAAATGAAAGAAAAGCTCATTTCTGCCTTTTTGCTTTAGCAACTTACCTTGTCAACATATTATAAACTAAATTATTGGTTTAACAGGAAGGCGTGAAATATTTTATGCATCCATTGGTCAGATTGCTTTGTGAACTCGTTTTTATTTCCTAACTTAGGTTATTAAACATTCTCTTACCTTCTTCGATAGAAGAGAAGCATGTCAACAGAAAAAAAGGGGACATGTTGGCATGTAAAAAAAAAATTGGGATAGTGGCATCCCAGGTATTTGCGTGATGAGATCTAGGTGTTGCTTAGAAGCATGGCAAGATTATAGTGTTTCTATTTAATTTATCGAAACAGTGTCTAAGAACGAAGGAATGAGATTAACAAAGTAAATAATGATGGTAAAGTAAGCAGTAACCTTCATCCCAGGCATTTGGACCCACTCGACGGCAGTTCCTGTGGCCTTCGAAAGAAACTGTGCTAAATTCTCCTCCGCAATGGACAAAAGTCTAGAAAACATACAAACACAACCTCTTAAGCCACTTTGTAGAATACAACAAAGGAATTGTAGAAAACGAGGCCAGAAAATAACCCAACATGAACAAGCTGCAAATATTCCACTAACCCTGCAGGGCTGGCATCCCTTGGTGGATGCTGAGGAGTCAAGCGGTGCTGACCACTGGTCACCACGGATTCACAACTTGTGTCTGTGGTGGCAAGGGTTGTAGCCTGCAAAACAACAAATTAAACTCAAGAAACCATCAAACAAAATTTGACACAAAAATATTTTTTTTATATACCAAGATTCAGTAACAGCTAATTACCACGAAAACTTAAAGTTATCTAATTTAATTAGCCAACAAACAGAATTAAGGAATGAAAAGAAATTGCTAATCATATGTTGGCCTAACAGCACTCAAATCAACTTGAATTAAACATGGAAAGAAAATTCATAGCCCAACAAAGAACCATATTGGTTCTGAATTTCATTTTTTTTTTTTTTTCATCCTAGTTTCTCTCATAATTTAAGTAAATCAAAACAAATTAAAAAGAAAAAGGGGAGATCTTTACATTTTGTGTCTGCTGGCGGAAGTAACTATTCTCATACACCAGCTGTGACACCTGCTTTTGCAACCTATCGTTCTCCTCCATTAACAACTTATTCATTGCCGTCAATTTCCTATTCACAGCTTGCAGCCGCGATGCCTCTTTCCTCTGCTTCTCTCTACATCTGTACAGATTAAACACAAAAACAAAACAAAAAATTGTAAGGAATCGAAGGCCAAAAAAATAAACTAAATCTTGAACAGTAAGATCATTTAACTTTTGGTCTAATATTATGTGTAACTAAGAGGATTTTACCTTCGATTTTGGAACCAGACTTTGATTTGCTTAGGCTCGATGTGAGAAAGAATAGGGCATTCCCTGATCAACTGTTGGCGACGCGTAGAAGTTGGTTTAGGACATTCATGGTAAAGCCTTTCTAGTGCTTCCACTTGCTCTGGTGTGTACCTTACGTACTTTCCGTTGTCCATTGTTATCCTAGTACTTCCATCCTTACACGTCGAGCTTACACCCATCATCCCTTCTACCATTCAAACAACAAAAATGAACAAGAATCGAAGAAATCAACAAAACGTACAAAGAAAAAAAAAGAAACATTCCCAAAGCTTCATCCCAGATAGATAAATACATACATGAGGGCTACGAACGAAAGAATTACCGTTTGGCGAAACTTCGGCGCAGATCGGAGAATACTAGTTGGCTTAAAGGCCGAACACCAGCAGGAGGATCTTAAGCTTGCTCATGCTTAAGAACAATCAAGGTTTGAGTTGTTAAGAATATAGAATAACAACCAGTTCAGGGATTTTATCTCCCTTTGTTAAAAAAGAACACCTTTGTTTCTTTCTTGGTATTATGCGCAGTGGACAAGTATTTTCTTAGGTCGACAACATGTGAGGCATGAGAGTTAAAAAGAAGCGCAGAGAGACTCTTACTTACTAGTTGTAGCTGAAGTGTTTTTTTTTTTTTTTAAGTGAAAAAGGAGAGGGCCAGAGGGGAATATTGGGATTGAGGAAGGGAGGAGGAGTAAAAGAGAACACCCCAAATACCAGACAGAATATCAGAGCATGTTTTTTGTTTTTGGTTTTGTTTTCACATATCCTGTCATCTCACGTCAAATCAAATATCATCATTTTCTTCAATTTTTTTCTTAATCCCCAGCTTGTATGGTTGCTGTGTTGCTGTATTGCTGTATGGCTTTGGTGCTTGGTGCAGATTATTTGCTGTTGCTTTAGCTGCTGGCGAGCTGCTTTGTTTTTCTTTTCTTTTGTTTCCACTCCTCCCTTTGGTTTTGGCACTTTGAAGCTTTTTTCCACTTTAAAGCCCCACACACTACCTAATCACCTCCTCCTCTCTCTAGATGGAGGTGGAGGTGGAGGTGGAGGTGGAGGTGTGAGAAAGCAATACGTACTCTTGCTAACAACGCGTGTGTTTCGCCGACTTGATCGTCATGGTGGATGAAAATGCCTTGCGTTCTTTATCTTCTCTCGTAACTATGTTTACTCTAATCCATTTTCTTTTATATATGTGGGAACTTGATACAATTTAACAAGAAATAATTTCCCAAATAGAAATGACTTGAGGATGATTGCAAGTTAATGTTGCTACACATAGGCAATTTGCATGGTTACTTATGACATATCTATGTATCTGTTTATACATGTATGGATAATAAATGCAACAATGAATGTAGTGGTACTTATATAAAAGTTTTTTTATTGATAAATCATGTAATGATATATGATAGATCATTAAGGTAGTGTTTGGTTATTGTTTTATGATATAAAAAATAAATATAGTGAAGATAGAAATGTGTTTGATTGAAGAGATAGAGACAAGGATATAAAAGTAAATATATCTCTATGATAATTTTAAAGTTAATTTTTGTAATTTCAAAACAGAAGGTATAGAAAAGATATATTTACAGAGATAATATTTATTATTTTTTATTCCTAAAATATCCTAGTAAAAATCTCTCAATTCCAAAACTGTCTAATTAAAACATGTAAGGATAAAAATAGTTATTATCATAGTTTTAAAATTCAACTCGAGAGTTGATCTGAGGCAAAGCCTGGGTCACTGGTCAAGACCCGAGTCAAGGGTCGGGTTGACCTGGGCTAGTGTAAGAATAAAAGTGGTTATTATCATAATTTTAAAACTCAATTTGGGGTTGAACTAGAGCAAAGCTGGGGGCACGAGTGGGGTTGGCATTTGACTCGAGTTAATATGAAAATAAAATTAGTCATTATCATGATTTTAAAACTTGATTCGGGAGTCAACTCTAGGCAAGGCCCGGGTCACGGATCAAGAAGGTCAATGAAAGATAAAAGTTGTTATTATCATAATTTTAAAACTCGACTCGATGATCAACCAAGGCAATGCCCGACTCACAGGTCGAGAGGGTCAACACAGGTTAACCAGAGTCAACATATAGATAAAAATTATTATTATCATAGTTTTAAAACCTAACTCGAGAATTGACCTGATACAAGGTTCTGGTCATAGGTAGAGAGGGTTAACCTAGTGGACTGAAAAAATAAAAAATAATCAAAACAACTTTGTTTTGACTAAAAACATTTTTCAAAAAAGTCAACTGGCTTTTTACCTTAATCTTATCTCGAGTTGACTTGGGTATTTTATCGAGTCAGGTCAAGTCAATCTTTCTCTATTTTTTCTTAAACTCAGACCAATTTACGCTTGGGGTCAACCCGTGAGGTCAGTTCTGGTTTTATAACTAAAGTTATTATAATATTATTAATTTCAACACTCAATATAAACTAAAGTTAAAAAAAATATCTAATTATTTTTAAAAATATGTAAGTTTGACAACAATACATATTAAGATAAAATAAACTTTTTATATTTTATTATGTCTTGTCCACCATAACCAAATAAGATATAAAGATAATCATTTTCTTTATACATCACTACCAAATATAATTATATCTTCATCTTTTCTTCTATTTTGTCCTCACTGTCTTCGTCTCTTATATCCTGAAATAGTAACCAAATACTACTTGTCATGTATATTTAATCCAATTATTTAAAAACATATGTTTTTTTTGTTTTATTATTTATATATTACATTAAAATTTTGTATTGATGCCATCTTAAGAGAGGGTTTGATTTTTTTTAATAAAAATCTATGAGTGAAAATTTCTCATAATATATCTATTTTTAGTTATTTTTTAAAAACAAATAAAATATCAAATTGTAAGTTTTAGATATATGTGTTGCGTATTTTTACCAAGTGCAAACCGAGAAAAAAAAAAGGTAACAGAAAAATATTGAATATCAAGTCAATTTAAATCAAAAACTCTAAAGTTGTTAATAGATTAAATTATGTTTTTATTTACACCCTTATCATCTTTCAATTAAATCCTTAATAAAAATGTAAAAATAAATTGTTAATAGTAAGATGAAATTGATGGCGTTGTAATTTTACTCCATACCATGTTTTATAATAAAAATAAATATTTTCTTTAAACTACTATTTGTAGGCGTTGTAATTTTATTTCTTTTAACTAATTAATTAATATGATTGATAAGTAATTATTGAAAATATATATAGAAGTTAAATAAATTTTCTTGACATATATAACCAATAAATAGTGAATGGTCTGTTAAAACGATAATGGCTTGTTGCAGATTTTGTTCACATGTTTTAAGAAAAAAAAAAAAAACTTCTCGATATAAAATGTGGAAATTAAAATTGGAAACATCTTCATTGACGAAGTTAATTGAACATAGATATATCATAATGGAACAATGAAGTCCGTGCTTATGACTAACATGATTAATAAATCTCCTTTTCTCACATGAACCACATTGGATGCTGCCTTGTTACAAGGTGGATATACTGTACCTTTTTCTTTGTGTGTGTGTGATTAAATAAAATACTTTTTTATCATGAATATTGTGTATAGTTAGTGTTAAACAATCCAAAAAAATAAAAAGAAATACAAAAATAAGAAATGAGAAAGCTTGAGTTTTATTGATACTTCATAATGCAATCAAAATCTTAAAAGGAATCAGTTTAACCTAAATACAAAGAGATTATATATATACTAAATAAAAAAAATGAAAAGAGTATTCAACCCTTAATAAACAATAAAACAAAAAAACATTATATTTCTTAACATCTCCCCTCAAACTCACAATGCGGCAGCTACAAGTATCGAGAGTTTGCCAACTAGAAAACAAAAGCGGGAAATAGAATGCAACTTGGTAAAAAAATTTGCAATCCGCAAAGAAGAAGAAGAAGAAACAAATGGCAAAGTAATGGTGTCATGCTTGAGATGATGACGAGTAAAATGACAATCGATATCAATATACTTAGTTCATTCATGAAAAACCGAGTTTTGAGGAATCTGAATAGAACTTTGGTTATCACAATACATAGGAATGAGATGAGAAAGAGAAACTCTTATATCTATAAGTAACCAACGTAACCAAACAATCTCTTTGGTAATAGATGTAATAGTATGATATTCTACTTCGGTTGAAGATTGAGAAATAATAGGTTGTTTCATGCTCTTTCAAGAAATAAGAGAATCACCCAAAAAGATACAGATATCAGTAATAGACTTGCGATCTGTAAGATCACTGTCATGATCAGCATAAGAGTATGCACACAACTCCAAGCAAGAGGTGGATGGAAGTAGAAGACTTTGAAAGATTGTACCCCGAAGATATCACAAAATACGAAGAACACCTACCTAATGAATAGCAGTAGGAGAAGCAACAAACTAACTAACAACATGAACAACATATGCAATATTTGAACGAGTAGTAGTAAGATATACCAAGCTCCTAACAATAGTATGATATAAAGTAGGATCTGACAAAAATAAACTATCAGAATATGAATACTTTGTGTTAACCTCAATGGGAGTACCTATAGTCTTATTATTAGTAAGTCTAGCCCGCTCAAGAATATCTGCAACATATATCGACTATTAAAGAAGATAATCTCTAAGTGAGTAGTGTATCTCAATACCCAAGAAATATCGTAGAGAACCTAAATCATTCATTCCAAACTGTCTAGCTAACTATGTCTTCAAAATTGAAATACCATTAATATCATCACTAGTAATAATCATGTCATCAATATATAAAGACAAAATGATACGACCTGAATCAGTGCACTTAACAAAAAGAGCAAAATTATGACTACTATAAACAAATCCGAGGGAAAAGATCACAATAGAAAATTTCTTAAACTAAGCATAAGGTGTTTGTTTGAGAATATATAACTCTTTATTGAGCTTGCAAACATACCCAGAATCATGTAAAACACCAAGAGGGGGCGTCATATAAATTTCTTCTTAAAGATCTCCATTTAAGAAGAAATTTTTAACCTCAAGTTAAGAGATATATCATTGACGAACCAAAGCTACTACAATGAGAGTACGAATAGTTGTTAAACCAATCATAAGGTGTTTGTTTGAGAATATATAACTCTTTATTAAGCTTACAAACATACTCAGAATCATGTAAAACACCAAGAGGGGGCGTCATATAAACTTCTTCTTAAAGATCTCCATTTAAGAAGAAATTTTTAACATCAAGTTAAGATATATGTCATTGACGAACCGAAGCTACTGCAATGAGAGTACGAATAGTTGTTATTGTTACAACAAGAGCAAATGTCTTCTCATAACTCATATCATACTATTGAGAGTTCTTTTGCAACCAACCTAGTTTTGTATCACTTAATAGATCTATCAAAATTAGTCTTGATCTTATACATCAAAACACAACCAACAACACTCTACCAGAATAACAAGTATGATCATCGATAAAAAAAAATATAATATCGAGACCCTCTTTTTATGGTAACATAAGAAAGTCCTAATACATCAGAATGAATGAAATCACATGAAGAAGAAGAAGAAACAAAAATACTTTGATTAAAAGGTAAAGCAGAAAAATTTGCTAGTTTACATTCACTACAATAAGAAATATCATAAGTTTGCAAATTTTTTAAAGCTCATATGGATGCTAAAAATCTCAAGCAAGAAGACAAAACATAACCTAGATGAGAATGTCATAAATAAAAACTAGAAGACAAAAGACTCAAATGAAAAGAAGATAAATCAACACTAATAGCCGCAACAACTGACACTTTTAACTCATCTAAAATATATAGTCCCCTCTTTCTAGAACATGTTCTAATCGGTTTCTGAGACTATAGATCTTATACACAATAAAAAAAAAAGAGGAAAAGATAACTAAATAATTACTAGAATCGTAATATTAACCAATATAAGCAAGATTAATTCAATGTGAGTTTCAAAATAAAATAAACATTAGGGAGAGACAAGTAAGGTGTGACAACATAACCAACACCTACTCAAGACATAGGAGTGTCATTAGCAGTCATGACAGGAATAGAATACGAATGAGACACAAAAGCAAAAGATGAAGAATCTAAAGACATATGATATGAAGCATCATAATCTAATACTCATTCAAAATTCGACATACCTAAAGAACTATAAGATAAGTAACCTACAGAAGAAGAAGCAAATATAACTTGTGGATGTAAGGAGAGAAACTTCTAAAATTGCTCAACCATAATATTAGGATCAGTGAAAGGACCTGATAAAACTATTGTTGCAGTATTAAACTATGGTGGTTTGTAACCTTGAGGTGGCCTATGAGCATTAGATTGTGACTGGTTTCCAAGCTTTTAAGCTTGAGATTGCTGCTAAGATTTATTTTGTTGTCTCAACTTAGGACAATGAGTTTTCCAATGACTCTTCTACTTATAGAAACTACACTCGTCAAAGGCATCACTTATGTAAGGCTTATTCTGATTATTAGAGAGTGGTTTAAAAGATACTGCTAGCACATAAGGATTAGAAGTTGAAATAATTCCCTTTTCAGAATAAGATTGAAGACGTATTTCTTCAGCCAATAACTCACTAACAACTGAGTCAATAGAAAGAAATGGAGAATGATGCAAAATTAAGCCTTTAAGTCTTTTAAACTCATTGTGAAGTGCCATTAAAAATTGTATCAATCGATGCCGAGCAATATAGGCATCACATGCCTTTAATTCTACTGATTTTGTAAGAGTCAATTGATCTTGAAGATTTGTCATAATAGAATAAAACTCCTGAATACTCATATTCTTCTTGTGAAGAGCTTGCATGTCATTTTCTAATTGATAGTGCTTTGAAAATTTTAATTGAGTGAATAACCTTTGTAGATGATCTCAAACCTTTTTTAATGTCTCATACTTCGTTAACTGTATACCTATGAAATGCTTAACAGAATTGTTAATCCAAGTAATATTTTTTGCATTGTTTGACTCGTAGGCATCTATCAAAGCAATATAACCCTCGTCAATATTCCTAGGTTTCATAGAAGTTTCACTAATATATCCCCACATCTTTTTACCCTTACAAAAATTTCTCATCACATAACTCCAATACAAATAATTCTTTCAATCTAACCTCACACTCACAGACTGAAACGAATCGTCTCTTTCAATAGCCATAAGCAACAAACAAAAAAAAAACCAGAATGCA
>Ga0307515_10015372_pt1 | contig 14106 bp, 6 predicted proteins | sample 17_EM_MG_FD_194513 | JGI IMG/M metagenome (GOLD analysis project Ga0307515, IMG submission 194513) | Populus trichocarpa ectomycorrhiza microbial communities from riparian zone in the Pacific Northwest, United States - 17_EM | ecosystem: Host-associated > Plants > Roots > Unclassified | place...
GGTTTTCGATCTACTTTGGGTTCCTTTTTATCTTTGTTTTTTTTTCCCTCATTTTCTCTCCTTTTTTTCTTCTCATTTCCCCCTCTTTTCCCCTCTAGTACCTTTTGGTTCAAAACACCTCTATTTCTAGCTCAAAACTCTCTCTCTCTCTTTTTTTTTTCTTGGGTTTTCTTGGTTAACTCTTATTCTTTCACCTCTCCTACATTCTAGCTCAATCTACCCTCACTTCTCTCAACTCAAACTCTTTTTTTCTTCTTTCTCCCTCTTAAACTTGGCATTTTCTCTTTAGTTTGGCTCTCATTATTTTTTTTCTTTCCCCCTATATTTATAGGCAAGTATGAAGCTCCTAGAACTTTTTCTGAATGATTATGACCATTAGTTTCTTGAGTTAATCTTAATCATCCACCATGGTTATACCCCTTTGGCCAAACATGCTTTTGATGGTCTTTATGCAACAATTCAGTGGTTTTAGAGGGTCAGAGCATGTAATTTTTTAATTGAAAATGGAGTATACATGCAATGGAGGAGAATGACATGTTGTTTAGTATTTATAGGAAGCAGGGAAAGAGAAAGTGTAGCCAAAGCGAGGCAAAAACAATGGGAAAAATAAAGAAATAAAGCAAAAGTTACATACATGTTCGTTAGAGAAGAAGGGACTATTTTGTGTCCATTCACAAAATGACGTCATTTTAGGCTTTTCTAAGTGAAACGCACTATTTCACTTAAGATTTTGTTTTCGTCTTTCTTAATACGTTATTTTTTCTAAAAAAGAGAGTTCTTTGTTTTTAAATAAGTCCTCCAAGTTTGCCATTTTTAATTCTAGTTCTTGGTGGTCCAATTCTTTTATTTTCAGCCAATTTCAATCTCTTTCTCAATATTTCTTTCATTTTCATCTCCAAATGCGTTAAAATAGTCCCTCAATATTGGTATATTTTTCAAATCAGTCTTTAGTTTTTCAATTTTTATTTTTTAGCTAGTTTCAACCATTTTCTCTAAATTTCTTAATAATCTTCATCCATAATTGTATTTTTCTAATTAATTTTTTTTTGAAATATCTCTTTTTGATTGAAATATTTTTGTTTGTCTTTTTGGTTGAAATATTTTTTTTTTGAGAGGGGTCAAAAATTGAATTTTAACAATTGTGATAAAAAGATGTTGTAAAAGGGTTCAAATTAATAAGATAAAGAGGATTTTAATTAAGGAGATGCATTTCTTATCATTATTTTAGATCATTAGATCTTATTTTGATATTTATTCTAATTACTTTCCGTTTTTATCGAATAAACATGTCTTGAAAAGTTTTTTTTTTAAAAAATTATGATAAGGAATGGAGGAATTATAATATAAAATAATTTTGTTTTGATGGATTTATATTAGTGCTATTCTTGAAAAAAAAAAAAAAAAAGTTTTGATGTATAGTTTGAACAAATAATTTGAAGTGCTCCTCCTGACACAAGAAGAAATATTTTAATTTACATCCATCTCTTATTTTTTTTACTTGATATTTGGTTAACATTATCAACTTTTTTTTGATATTTATTGATGCATATAATTTTCGATTAATTTTATTAAACACACGCATCAAGCTTTCAATTTATAAATAAAATTTTTTTAGATGCATGAAAACACATTATCAACGTTTGCACATTTATTTATGTTACAATTTGTTTTTTGATATGATCCATGGTGAAACGCGAGTCAACTAACTAGTGCTCATCTTATATCGAGAGGGTATGTTTAAAATTTATTTTTATTTAATTTTGTGACAAATAAAATAAACATTTGTAAAAAAGTAAATAATTTACATTTAAAAAAAATATTTTTTCAACCTTAATTAAAATAAATATTTATAAGAATTCAAACAATTTTAATTCATGTGAAAAAGATTTATTTGGCCAAAACTCTCTTTTCTCTTTTTTTATTTATGTATTTATTTTTATTTTTACACAAACATATCTTTTTTTTATTAACAATTTGGTTTCTTAAATAAAAATTTATCATAATTTTAAAAGTAAGTTTTAATAAAAAATAATATCTTGATAAGTTTTATGCAACCATACAAAAACAATCAAAGAATAACTAATTTGAGAAGATTATATAAAAATTTATGATAAAAAATAAAAAATATATTTTATTCCCATTGAATATTATTGAGTAATTTATTTTAAAAAGACATTGCATATTTGGTTTGTATTTATTTATTTATAAAATAATCATTAATATTATCATGATGTAATCTTATTTGAAAAACACATTGAATAATTTTAAAATATTATTGTAATTATTTTATATAAAGAATATTTTATTTTAAATTATAAAAAAATAAATAAAAAAAGTAAAGGATTAAGATAATCAAGCTCTTGCATTTTTATTTAACAGTAAGAGGTCTTTTACAATTTATTGATTTATATATTTTAATTTATTTCATCAAGTGTAACCAGCTTATTTGTATTTTTTGCTTTAAAAAATTATAATATAATAAAACATGTCTATTATAATATTAACACATTCTTCTACCATGTTAAAATTTAGCCTAAAATTTTATCCTTAATGTAGAGCTGATTTTAAAGCTAGTAAATATATATAAGTAGTGTTTGAGATTGTTATAAAGTTATTTTATAAAATATTTTTTATTTAAAAATATATTAAAATAATATATTTTTTAATTTTTTTAATATTAGATATCAAAACAATCTAAAACAATTTAAAAAAAATTCTTAAAAACACATTTTGAACCAAGAACAAATATACTTAGGGGTATTTAGAAATGTGTAAAAGTTGTTTTTTAAAGTGTTTTTTTTTCATAAATATATTAAAATAATAAATTTTTAAATTTTTAAAAATTATTTTTGACATTAGTATATCAGAATGATTTATAAACATAAAAATAAATTAATTAATTTGAAGTAAGGAAAAAAATAAAAAAATATTAAAGTTTTTAAAAATATTTTTTTTTTATTAAAAAAACAGTCTACAATACTGGGATCCGCCTTGGCTGGTAGGTCCAATGACCTACGATATCTACCGGTTCATAATTTGGCTGGGTTCAAACGCTGCACGTCACAAACCAACAAGTCACATACGAGGCTGGTCATGTAAATAAATACCTCAGACGACGAGGGCATATAGTCTAGAGACAAAATCACATAATATACCAAAAAGCAGCAGCAGTAATTTAACCAAGGATAGATAAGTAAGAAATCAAACCCAAGCCCTAGAGGTCCCGAGTCTCTCCCTCGATCTCAACAAACACAGGGAGAGAAGAAGCAGTGCTTGCTGCTTTGTTTGTTTGTCTGTCTCAGTGGAGATTGGAGAAACCAGAGATGGATGCGATGAGGAAACAGCTGGATGTGCTCATGGGAGCAAATCGAAACGGCGACGTGAGAGAGGTCAATCGCAAGTACTACGATCGTGATGTTTGTCGCTTGTACTTGGTTGGCCTTTGCCCTCACGAGCTTTTCCAACTAACGGTATTATATTTTTGTTTCTCACTTCTATTTATTCTTTCCTATTTTCCTTTTCTAAGATTTCTAAAACCCTAACATAGCATCTCTCTCTTTTTTTTTTCTTTTTTTTTTTTAAGAAAATGGATATGGGACCATGCCCGAAAGTCCATTCACTGCAGCTGAGGAAAGAGTACGCCTCACTTTCTTTTCATATATATATTTTTTAATTTCATTACCATTGTTGAATATATATATGTATGTATGTATAATAAAAGTGTAAGATTTATCCCTAGATATGAAGAATCGACGGGGAAAGGTGTTGATAACTATGAGATAGAGTTAGAGAATGTTATCGATAAGCTCATTGTCGAATGCGATAAGAAAATCGGTAGAGCACTTAAGCGTCTTGAAGATGAAGACGCCAAGGCTGCTATTGCGATTTCAGTCACTGAGGTTACACAGGTGATGGCAGCATTATCACTCTTTTTATTTAATTCCCTATGTTTCTTGTTAAATAATTTGAATTATTCTAAATTACAGAATGCTGAGGTAAGTGAGTTATCGAAGCTGATTAAAGAGAAGCTGAAAGAAGTTGACAAATATGGTGAGATTTATTTAATAGAACTAGTTCGAGATCTTTTATTTCAGGACTTCTTTGCCGATGATGCTACAAAATATGTTTGATTGTTATCTTTTTGTTAATGTTATAATCCAGTAACCATTTCCATGCAGCCAGAATGAAAATTATTTTGAAGTTTCCCGTCTTGAGCAAGTTTATGCAGTGAATTAACTAGCTAGAATAAAGTTTAGTCATTTGTTGACATTAATTTTACCACTTAGCAATTATCTAGAACATTGTTAATGTAAGGTTGTGCAGCTTATTGAAATAGCTTGTTTAGAGGTTGTATAATTGTTGTAATTGTTACCTTTTTGTTTGATTTGGGATATTGGCTATCTTTTTAGCACGTATTACAAACTGATGTGGATAGCGTGCATGGATTTTTCCGTTGTTACATGAAAATTTTAGTGTACTTGGGTTTTAATCTGCTTATATTGGTTTTGTACTGACATACGTATTGCTATAAATCTGCAGATCTCGAAGGCAAAACAGATTTTAAAATTCAAGTTTTGGAAGAAGTGGAAAAACTTAGAACTGAAAGAGCAGAGAAGCAGGTATAGAGCATCTATTTTGTTTGTTGGGCCCACCATTATCTTTTGCATAGTCTTATATGAATTTTTTCCATAAGAAAAACAATTCTGCAAACTTGAATCTCATTTTGGCTTCTATGCATGTCGCAATCTTGTGGCAGTCTGCACTGCTTTTGGAGGCCTTCAATAAAGACAGGGCTTCTTTACCTCAACCCATGCTGACCCCCCCACCACCACCACCACCCATGCCATTACCTACTCCTGATCCTCGCACCCAAGAGATGATAAATGAGAAGCTGAAGAAAGCTGAGGATCTTGGTAAAAGACTCTAATCATTCATACTTGTTTGTCTTTTAGGTTTCATTAAATGCTTCAAGTTAACACAACATACTTGCGTTCTATGCATGTTTCCCATTGTGTTTGTGAGTTTCAAAGCAATAGTAGTCATTTCTCCATATTACCCCCATTCTTTTGTTGTTTCCCTTTTCTCCTTTTCTCTTTCTTTCCAAAATGGAAGAAAAAAGTTTAAAAAATATAGAAAGATCCGAGAAGAAATAGTATCCAGTAATTAGCTTTGCTCATTATATTTCTTAACATCCTCAGGCATTTTATAACCAGTTGGAAAATATGGTATTATTAGGTTACCTGACACCCATTGTCAATATGATATCAATATGCACCTGGTTTCCTCTTTCTTGGGCCTACTATGCTGTTATCTTTCAGATATAGATGTCTGTTTGGAGGTTCTTTTTTTTGTTTATAGTTTATTAAACCATGAAAATCTAGTAGGCTATATGATTTATGTTTTTGTGCGTGTGCGCAGTGTCCTGTGTGCATTTTAGAGATCTGGGTAAACAATGTTGTATGTATTACGCTTTTATTTCCAGGATATCTTATGCAGTTCTCAACCTCTTACACATTCCCTCAGGTGAGCAAGGAATGGTAGATGAAGCTCAAAAAGCATTGGAAGAGGCTGAAGCACTTAAGAAGGTTTTTAATTTTTAGATTTTGGCTTGCATTACTTTTGACCTTGGTGTTTTTGTCCCTCTGTTTTATTGTCTCTCTCATTCTGCTCCTTTCGATCCATCTTGGTCTATTTTAGTACTATGGTGTATTTTGACTGCTTATACTTCCTTTCTCTTCAGCTTCCAGCCAGGCAGGAACCTTCTGCAGATTCCTCCAAGTATACTGCTGCTGATGTGCGCATTGTGAGTATTCTTACCATAGTTTTAATCATCTGATTTCTACCTCATTTTGTTATTTTCCAAAGCCAAAGAAACAAACTGAAAATGACGAAGGACACTGGTCTACCAAGAATCATTGAATTTCTTACAAACATCAAAAGGAAAGTTAGAGCTGTGCAATTTGATACCTGACATGTTGCTAGGAAAATAGATCTTGAGTTACTTGACACATCAAAGACAATTTGGCTGCTTAGGCTTGTGTACCTCTCTCAAAATTTTTCATGTAATGTGAAACTACTTAAATATCCATCAAATCCAGTCTGAAATATGCATATTTAAAGTTCATAATCTGTTCATTTATGCATTGTTATCAGTATGAAAATGTTTGAAATTTGAGCACAATGGGAACTTTCCGTTGTGTTTCTTCCCTTTAATGGAAATTTAAGAATCATTGAGGTGCAATTTTTCAGAATGTGCTTTCTTAAGCATGCAGCTTATCTTTTCCCCATTTTATAGTGGCAATCTGGGAGAATTTAGGCATTTAGCTCCGTCCATGCTCAGTAATTTGGGTTCTCTAATTCACCATATCTATCTCCTATTTTTCTTCTTCTTATTTCAGACTGATCAGAAGCTACGTGTTTGTGACATTTGTGGAGCTTTTCTAAGCGTATATGACAGGTATAATTTTGATCTTATCTCTCCAAACAAGTGCAGTCCTTTTCTCTTCTTTCTTTCTGAGGGAAACAAATAGTATTTGGGGTTTCAAGTGGTTCATCTTTTGACCCGACTATATACGTCCTTGTTACCAGCAGGCTTTTGGGCCCAAGTTTTACGAGGATAACTTTTGCAGCTAAAGAATGTGCGTCTTTTTTTTGTTCTGTATGTTTGTAGACCATGATATAGTTAGAATATTATGCGGCAACATATTATGCATGCGCTTTCCTTTCATTTTTGACATCTTCATGAAATGCCTTTCTGCTCTTTTCAGTGACCGACGTCTTGCAGATCATTTTGGAGGGAAGCTTCATTTAGGCTATATGCAAATTCGTGAGAAACTCACTGAGCTTCAGGTGTGCAAAATGAAAAAATTGTTTGCTTGTACTATTTACCAATAGATCCATTGTCTTTCATAGTTTCATTTTTCAGATTAATTGAGCAAAATGTTGAACATATCAAAATCATCTTAATTGCTTATGGTCTCCAATTTTCTATTGACGAAAATCATATGCTCAAAGTTTCGCTGTAGTTTAGGCATTAAATTGAAAACAATAACTAGAATTGGCATGCTGTGCTATGTGGGATAAATATAGTTGTTTTACCTCTTTGGGATGTATTTAAGTTGGTATTGTGAATATGTTGGCTCAGGTGCTGGTATAATGTTTCACATTCTACTATAGAGATTCCCAGTTAGTATTTGATCTGTGAGTTTTCTGACCTTGAAGAAGAATAATCTGTTTTCAGTTCCCCCCCCCCTTCCTTATTATAATCTGGTATAGCTGCTGAACTTTGATAGGGATGTAACTCTTTGAAAAAGACATTTGGCGTGTATTGGTGTCAAATATGCAAAAACAGTCTAATCTGTAATGTGGATGGACGTGATGCATGCTAAATGGTCATTTTTGGACAATGAAAGATGTTGGATGCATCCTAGTATTTGTCTTGTCAAAAGATAAAAGAATTGTTTTTATGATAACAAATCATCTGCTTTTTGCTGACCCTTTTTGTGAAGGAATGTGTGGATCTTGTTCAAAGTGTTACAGGGAATTTCAGTTTGGTGAGTTAAAGAAAGCAGAATAAAAGGTTGTTTTAATAAGCCATTTATTTTACATTAAATTTCCTTTTGAAAGCACATTGGTCTTGTTTCGATGATGTGTGTCCCTTCTACTTGGTGCATGGGTGCTTGCATTTGAGTCGGTACATGTTCCTTATCATTAAGGAGCTTTCCTATTTGGGCCTTTGGGTGGTGTTGTGACTGCTTGTTGGGGGTGCTAAATTTACTGTGAAACAATGTTTAAGTGTTCAAGTAGAGACATTTGCAATTGGGAATAGCTGTTCCTCTCCTTAAACTGGTGGCATTTCCCATTTCGGTTTGTCTTTATATCAAATGAAATGATATTTCATGTTATTAAAGAATGCTTTTCAGTTCATTCTTCATAATTAATTTTCCAGGAAAACAAGCAACGCAAGGTTGACCGGCACGATGATCAGAGGTATTCTTATTTGAGTTACTATCAGATGGATCCAGTTTCTTATTGCAATTTTCTTCTTTCCTTGACCATTGAATTGCTGATATTATTATGTTGTAGATCGAGAGAACGAAGTAGAGATCGCGATAGAGAACCAAGCAGGGATCGAGATCGGGGAGATAGCCGTGACCGGGGGAGAGAGTATGATCGAAAAAGCAGAGACCGTGACAGGTATAATGACCGGGATCGTGGATATGATCGTGAACGTGACAGAGGTTCAGAGCGCTCCCGCAATTATGATTCAAGAAGTCGTCGCAGATCACGTTCTCGGTCTAGGGAACATTCTAGGGATTATGATCACCACAGGTTGTTATTTACCCGTGTCTGGCTGGTTGTTTGTTGTTTTACCTTTTCTTTTTAATCAGTGACTATTCATCTTTTTAAATTGATTCCGCTTTTTATTAGAGTTGGATAAATGTGTTTATGCTTTTAAATATAATAAAAATAACACTAGAGCTCAAGCAATTATTATGTGCGTGAGAAGTTATTGTTATGCATCTGCACGCTCCACTTTGAAATTGAGAATAGAATGAAATAATTCCTAGCTGTGCTTGTAAGGGAACAACTCATAAGATGGTATCTCCCATGATGCTTGAGGGGGAAATAAATTCTTGTTATCATTTGAAAACCTATTTTGCAAGTGAGATCCAAATTAATTCCTCATTTCCTTTTCTCCCTGAACTTCTTAACTTTCCTTTTTTATTTTTTTTCCCTTCACCTCTCCATTAAACAAAGAAATTTTCTGGGAGGAGCATTGAGAAATGTCAAAGCTCTGGACTTCCTGTTGCAAAAGTTTTGTTTTACAAAAAAAATGATTTCTCAACTGTTATTGATTCAAATTACTTGGCTTTAGTGCTTAGATCTATGGTCACTGAAGTTGTTTCCTTGTCATGCACCTAATCCACTCTGACAGTCCTGTGTTTATTGTAGTATCAACTGTTCAGAATTTGATTGTGGTCAATTGCTGTAGCACCCCAGATATTATACTTACCTGAAACTATTCAGTAAAAATGTTAGCGAATTTGGTCGAAATGTGGACTTTTTGATTGTCTTTGTTGCTTTAATGCTAACTGTTTGTCCTTCTAGCATGTTACTGATGGCTCCCTTTACTCACTTTGGCAGGCGCTTTGATCGGTACTAAGATTGTGTTGCTGAGCAGTTGGCTATGGAAACTTGTGTTTGTTGCCTAGGTCAGTAAACTTGTGGTTTTGAAGGTTATGTATGATTTTCTCAGTCTTTCTGATACTTTTAGTGGAGTTTGACAGTTATCTCCTAATATCGTGGATACCAACTACTTCGTAGATTTTCTTGACTTCTATTTTTAAGAGGTATGAGTTGAACTGTTTTCCAAGTTTTTATGTTTCTAGTTATGCATATGCTACATGAATTTCAAAGCTGCTCCCTCTTCATTATTGTCATTGATCCGTAATCAAATTGATCATCTACGTCAATTGGCTCACCATTTTAGCTTTATATTTGTTCATGTATGGATTATTACTTGGAGAGAAGGTTCAGTATGAATGTGCGTTGTGTGCAATCTCAAAAGTACATCGTTGTTGTGTGAATATATAATCCTTCGATTTCGTTCAACAGTGAATATAACTGTCCTTGGGGGTGATGCATGTTCTATCTCCCTCCACCTCACACATGCACACAAGCATGTGCGTGCGCAGCCCAGTAGATATAACTTCCTTGCTCCATACCCAAGCAAGGAGCTTATCTACAGAAAGGTGCTGACCCTTTTTTTAGTTTATAAGTCGGCTTGAATGGCTTTACGCTACTGGTGGTTTAGAGCATGCTGCTTTGACTAATTCTTTTCCCATGAAAAAACAAACTCACAAAATCTTTATTTTTGGGTTCGGGAAAGTTGAATTGGGATGCACGGCATGGAGCTAGTACTTGTTTATTTGTTTTATATTTGCTTAGTAATGTAGTTTCCTTCACCAAAGTGAAAGTCAAGACATGTAAATTCTAGATAAACGTCCGTAAAGAGGTATACAGTGGCTGTGAGATGCAGCTGAATTCGATATTTGTCTGTCGAATGTCTGATATTTTGGGGCTTCCTGAGCATGTGCCTTTTGAGCTGCATAAAAAATCCGAAATGTAGGTGCTTTTGTGTTCATCACATTTTCCTCCTTTCTGTACAAGTTAAAGATTGTTTCATTGCTTCCCGAGATGTTGAAGCAAGAAATGTAGTTTCTGGTAGATTCTGTTAGTGCTTGGTGAACACAAGGTTAAGCTTATAGAAATCCACCATGACATTCAAGTGGGTGAGGTGCCCATTGATTCTCCTCCTGTACATTTTAACGTCAAAAAAAGCAGTTAAAAATTCAGCAACCTGCCAGCCGTTATATTCTGCTGTCAAATTGTTACCAGCTGAAGAAGAGTCTAATAACCAGTGATAGTAACTTAAGGTGCCAACGGGTTGACGGTGCTTGGACGGTGCTGCAGGGTTTAGGGTCTGTTTGGACCACCATGTTCCTTTAAATTTTAATTTTATTTTTGTTTTGCTAAAAAAATATTTGTGTAGATAGTTTTGATATGCTGATTTTAAAAATAAATTTTAAAAAATAAAAAATATTATTTTAATATATTTTTAAATAAAAATCATTTTAAATTTTAACCGCTACATGAATCACAATTCCAAAAAAATCCCTGACTGAGCGCCTGTCTGGTCACTTGGAGAGAATACCAACTCGCTTGGATTTGCATGTGTAAAGCATACTGAGTCAAGGCTAGCAACAAGACGCATTGAATGGGTTGGGTGATCTTTAGACGGCCTTTGTGACGATGTCTAAAATTCGTTGGGCGTTTTCTCTTCTAAGAGAACGCAAAACATCTGTTGGAGATGTGAAAGGTCCTTTGCCGAGGACTTACCAATTGACGTGTAGTGATTTTTTCAGAAAACAAATATGCAAAATGTTTCATTCGAAATCCTAAATGAAGGGAAGGAACGAGTGATAAAGAGAGAATATTTAAGATATGAAATGATTCCTTCTCTCTTCAAATTGAGAGCATCCAAAAGGCTTATCGTGGGGTTTAGCTATGAATTCTTGAGCAATTAAACCCCACACGACAGATAAAAAGAAGGAAGCAATACGTGTGGATGCCTAACCAAATTCTTGACTGCTGATCGTGGAGATGAAGTGTATATTACCAAATGCCATTTCTCTACTGTGCCTATCCGCAATTCCCACACCAAAAACCCTATCAAAACCCCACCCTTTTTCTTCCTTCAACCTTCCCTTAACTCATTAATGGGTGTGCTTAATCCATCCTTACCAGAGGCTTGGAGTTTATTGAGTGGATTAAAAGAGGATATTAGACCTATGCTCAAAACACTCAACCCAGCAAATGTAATGCAAGCTTTCAATAAGACAATATGGTAAGAGCTAGCAAATAATGCCAAAATGAAGAAATCAAAGATTCTACCAAGAAACAACTTCTCCCATGAAGCAAGCAAGATAGCAAACAATGCTTAAACCTTATTATCATTCAAAGGTGGAGACTGTGTAGGGACCAAAATATCAAGGCAAGAGCTTACATGACCAGAGACAAAGGCTGGGATAGTGTTTTAGATGTGGAAGCAAATATTCACCAGGCCATCAATGCAACGATAAAGGCTTACACATGATAGAAGGCGTGAAGGATGAGCAAGAAGAATCTTTAGAAGTAGCTGAAAGAGAAACAATGTGATTGTGGGGGGAGGAATAGTGGAGAAATACGAGTCATCATTGAATGCATTAGTAGCATTAGTAGAAACCTACGCTCATAACACTATAAAAATCAGAGGGAGCTGTTCTGATTGACAGTGGTAGCACCCATAATTAAGTAGTGGAAGAAATCCCATATTCAAGTTTTGTGGCCTTTTTTTTTTGCTCTCTTCTTGGGTGTGGTGAGAAACCAAGATTTAGAGCCTGCCGTGTGTTTTAAAATTATTTTTTTCTTTTCATATCGTTTTAATGTGTTAATATCAAAAATAATTTTTAAAAAATAAAAAATAATTATTTTAATACATTTCCAAACAAAAAATACTTTTAATCACAACCATTATTACAATCTCAACCATATTTTAACACGTGAGGTTCAATGCCATGCAAGCTGTGACTTTAGAAAACCAGGGCGGGGACAGGCCGGGTTAGGGTTTAAGTTGATAGTTCGGGATCATAATGCTGTCTAGTTGTTTTTCTTTTGTTTATCGGGAGGTGAGTTCTGTTTTGGTTAAGACTCCTTATTTGACATCTAACTTTTTGCCGCGGCGTCCTTTCACCCGGCTAGGATCCGAGTTCATATAGCAGTCCTACATTTGTTTTGGAGTGTAAAAATTGCAGCATCTGCACCTGTAGGAAACTGTCGTAATTGTAAGCTTTTTTTTTTTTTTTTTTTTAATTTTTATGACCAACACATGTTAGCTGCATAAGTAAATCAAACAAAAAAGTTTTGAAAGAAGAGTTACAAAGGTCAACTTAAATAGCTAATCACGTCTTTTTAAATGCCTTCATTCAAGAATAGCTAATAAAATATTCCTTTCGTCTACTTCATTTTCTTTTGACATTCATTCATTTATTTACTTCTATCGTATTATATCAGAATAAATGAATAAATTTTATAATAACAACATTAACATAATATAATATAACGATGTTATAAGTGTTAAGCATCCATTTGATATATTAGAAGCTCCTCCTTCAAATTAGATTAGTGACATAGTTGTAAAGGTATTCATTGCGAATCAATTCTCTCATTGATTAGCACTGCTGTTAACGAACTCAATAATAATAATAATAATAAATATTATTATATTTAACTTTTCATTCTCAATGTTCCATTTCAATCTTTAACAGAATTAGCTATATGTTGCATATAACTTTATTATTTAAATGATTAATTATACATAACTATTTCATTATACTTTTATCTTTATCCATCTTTATTAATTTATATTCTAATTACACCATATATCATATCTTGAAAAAATTCCTCGTACTGCCTTAAAACATGACTAATTCAACTCTTCCTTTATCACTATTGGTCAACCCTAAGAAAGAAAACATGAACTTGCTGATTTCTATAATTTTTTCTTACTTAGTAATGATTTTTCTTATTTTTTTGTCTAACAATTTCTTCAATTACACTAAAATTTTAATTTATTAAACTCATCATGATTATGTAAAATAACATCAAATACTCAAAAATCATCATTCACATCATTTATAACACAATTACAACACAATTTGTAAAAGCTATCAAGAATAATTACCATTCATTCCTCTACACATAGCCAACCACTTAGGGTTTCATTAATCCCCCCAATTTCTTCACCAATTCATCATAAATTCATTAATTATACATCTTATAATGATCCTAAAAATTCAATTTTGAGATAATTTACATTTTTCTCAAATTTCCATCTAGAACCCTATTCAATTTTGCAAGAATTATAATGAAAATCAAGAAATTTTTATTCAAATTAACATAAACACATTCTAAACATTCTACAGAGTTGTAATTTGAGTTTCTAACACTAACTAGTTTAGGTTTTCTCCAAGTCTCCTTCTTTCTCTCCTCCTTTCTTCATTTTCTTCTCTAAACAGTTTCTCTCTCTCTCTCTACAAATCCTCCCTAATCTTAGTGTTTTCTTGTTTTTAATCTTTCTCTAAACCCACCTTAATCCTCAATCCTTCTTTCCCTATGCATTTGCATAAGAAGTTTTTTGAAATTTTTCATGCTCTCTTCTCTTTCTTTTCATGTGTTGTCGTCGGCCTTAGAGGAAATAAAAGAGAGATGGAAGTTTTCAAAATTTTAAAGTTTGCTCCACATTTCCTTTAATTCATTATTTTGTTATTTTCCTAAACTTCCTCTAATATTTAACACCCTCCTTTATACTAACTTGGTCCAAATTTCCTTTTTTATTTTCAAAACAACCCCTCTAATCATTATTTATTTTTATTAGAATAAAGTCCTCATGATGTCTTATTTATCAATTCTTTATTATTTTATAAAAGTTTCCCAAGGCTTATAGATAAGCTAAAATTGATCGTGAAAAGTAGAATTCAGGGAGCTTAATATATTCAAATAACA
>Ga0307515_10015373_pt1 | contig 14105 bp, 22 predicted proteins | sample 17_EM_MG_FD_194513 | JGI IMG/M metagenome (GOLD analysis project Ga0307515, IMG submission 194513) | Populus trichocarpa ectomycorrhiza microbial communities from riparian zone in the Pacific Northwest, United States - 17_EM | ecosystem: Host-associated > Plants > Roots > Unclassified | place...
CGGTTGAGCGGGTGTTCGACTTCCTGCTTGTCACACAAAGGGCCTGTGGGCCATTTCTGAAAACTGGACCAGCATGGTTAATGGAGGTTCTCCAAGACGATTTGAAGGCCATACTGAATCCTGGGAAGCAAGAGGAGAGAGCTCGTGTGGTGCTCCTCCAGGAGTTTGGTAGGTGGAGACGTATCTGCATATCCTGCGATTGACAACTCTTTGTTTTTAGGAATTAGGGCAACCGTGTTCAAGCGCTTCTTCCTGTAAATCTACGTGTCTGTAAAATTGCAACGCCACCCTCACCATGAGCCCTGAGAGCGCCAACCTTCACGTGTTGGATTGAACCTCTGATTGAGAGCCTCACCTGAGACCATTCTTGGTTCGCTTCGGGGTGACAGTGAGCTTCATGTGCTTCTTACTTTGCGTGTGACAAGGTATGAGCGCTCCCAACAAAAAGTCCGCTGAGGCGGAATGAACCAAATAGACCCTCGCTCCGCACTTCACCATCCACCTGCACCCGTCGCCAGCAGCGGTATTTTCCCCGGATTAAATACCGATGCGATATGGCCAAAATGGAAAATGCAGCATCCGCCTACCCGCCACATGCCGCCGGATCGTTTATTTTCGTTCATCGAAACTCCGTTGGTGTCGGATAGGTATGGTAAACGCTCGTGGGCTCGCTATCCCGGCCTCCGGACCCTCAAGCACGAAACCGGTTTGGACGAGGAATCTAAGAGACAGGCGCAGGACTCGAAATCAAACCTTTTTGTGCTTGCCGGTCGTTGGTCGAAGCAGAAGGGTGTCGGGTCGATTGCGGATACCATGCCTGCCCAGCGATTCGGGCTATCGCTGTCTGGCCCGTCGATCTCTACGGAAAGTTCGTCGCGGAGAAGTTGGCTTGCCTCATGGAACTTTTCCCGGGTCGCGTCTACCCCAAGCCCGAGTCCGCTTCTCCCCTTCCATACCTGTTCAGTGGAGTTGATTCTACCTTGATTCTCTCGTGATGAATCGTTTGGTCTCGTTGCGGTCGAGTTCGGTCATAAGGTTGCTCTCGGTGTTGGCTCTCGACTTTGTGATCTTGGTCCCATGCCTGGTTGGGCGAGCGGATTGCCGACAAGGTATTATACAGTCTTGCTGATTCTCCTGTTGGTGGTTCCCTGTAGAGTCCACTTCAACGGAACATGCGTTGTCTCAGTTCAAGAAGGCGATCAAAAAGGCTATCCAGAAAAAGTGCTGGTTGCTCTGTGCTCATTCTACCGTCTAGCGTTGGGGACTTTTGTAATGGGAGTATCCATGCTGGCCGGGGGCTTGTGGGGCCGGGCGTTTGGAGGGAGACGGGCGGCCCGAGCTATGCGCGGAATGCACGTTGGAGATTGGGACCCGATTCGGCAGGAAGACCGGCTTGGGATCAAGACTGCGGCAGCTATAGCGTGTATGTCTACATGCAGTGTTCCATGCCCCACAAACCCGCTCTGATCACAGCAAACCCAGCATCAACGATGTCTTCAGGCTCAATCGTGGTGCTTGACCCGGAGAGTCTTTTGATCTCGCATTCTGAAAGCCAATTTGTGGAAGCGTCGATGGGTCGTATGTTCTGGAGAAGTTTGTTACCCAACTGTAGTAGTTTCACTTCTTGTCTTATGCTCTCGTCGATTCTTTTGCTGGAAAATCCTCGATCGCGTCACAGACGCGTGTGACCAAACTCACGAGACCCTCGGATGGGCGGGCGTGACGCCCAATTTACCAGAACGCGTCGACGGTTCAAACCAATACGATCGCGACTCTTACCCGCCGCGGTCGAGTGCTTCTCCCTTCCTTCTGGAACTATGTTGAAGAGGAATCGCCTACAAGGCTTATTGGATTCAAGCATTACAGACCCTTCAGACTTCCCACAAAAGGAACTGGGACATCTCGACTCCTCGTTGATCTGTAAGATATGCAGAGAGTTCTACAGGGGACCGGTTTCCTTATCGTGTGGACACTGCTTCTGCTCGCTGGTGAGTTTGCATTAATACCTGAGAAGTCAAACTTCGTGACCACACTAGACGTACAGTGCATCAGGAACTCCATGACCTCGAAGCAAGAATGCCCGATCTGCAGGAAGAGCGCGAGTGAGGGGCAACTCCGGCCGATAGTAGCGTTGGAGGAAATAATTGAGTCATGGAAGGCTGCGAGGTATGTTATCCCGCGGGTAGATCGCTCTCGACCGCGTTATTGAGCAGGCATTCCCTTTCGCAGGGCTCTAGTTCTAGGACTTGCAACGACCAATGGTGGATCGCGCGGGTCAACACCAGAGGAACGCGTTGGTACTATCGCCGGGCCATCCACTCCCAGCAAAAGAAGGAGACTTGCTTCGGGAGATGGTGAGAGCTAAACTGGGCCTCCGGCAATTCTTATGCTCATCTGTGTGTATCCATTCAGAAGACCTGATCGATTGTCCGATATGTCACATTTTTGTGCCGCTCGACACAATTAATGTGCATATCGACAGCGGATGCAAATCAACTTCCACTCCTTCGAAACCGAAGCAGAAGGCTGAATGGTCGAAGGTGTTTTCCAAGAGATCGAAGGACAGGTGAGAGCTCGCGGTCCGCTATTTAACAGGCTAACCCATAGTGGACAATGACTCAGTGCAAAAGAGATCGATCCCGACCACCGGTTACCGAAACTGAATTATCACACGATGAAGGAGAAAAAAATCCGCGAACTACTGAGCCAAGCGGAGCTTAGTACGACCGGAGACAAGAATACCCTTATGGCTCGTCACCAACAGTACGGTTTCACTTAATTCAGCGTGAGCCACTCCTAACAGGATACTCCTCAGCTGGACCATGCTGTATAATGCCAACCAGGATAGGTCGACCAACCAGCGGCAGGATATTGAGCAACTGAGGAAGGAACTAAAGAAATGGGAGGGCGAAGGGAAGGCGAAGAAAGTGGATATTGACGATACGGACGAATACCAGGTGTGTACCGGCTGCGGGTAATCGACTGTTTCTTCTCACTGACCCCACTTAGCGACTGCACAAGCAAGATTTCGTTGAGCTCATCGAGAGAGCGAGGCGGAGTAGACCACGGGGTATAGAGGGGGGCGGTCTCATTGAAGAACCCGAGGTTTCTGAACTAATGGACTCAATCGAAGTCGACTAAAGTATTGAATATCTAAAGTATTGAATATGTTCCACACACGTTATCTGTTGGTTACGTCCATGTCATTGTGCTCCCTTATGTGGCTCATTTTCCGCCTTGTATTCATAGACCCGACGATGGGGATGCCGGGCTGTTCCATTCCACCAGCACCGCATGCCCTATGCCCTATTGGTAATCCCGAGCACAGCAGATGGTCCAATCGCACAACTGGCTGAGTTGCAAAGACTCATCGATCGTGGGAACCCGAATGCTCACACAATGGGGATACCAAAAAAGGAAACTTGAGACAATAGCGGAGAGAATGAAACCGAGACAAAGGCAGATGCTCGGTCCATTGTACTTCGCCGGTCTGAATCACCTATAAGACGAAGAGAGAAATCCTTTCGCTTCTCTCATCCCTCTTGCTTCCTCCCTCCGAACGTTACGACTTTCTTTCTCCTTTACCCCCAGTCTCGACGATATGGTCCTTTCCAAAGTTTTCAGACTTTCTGCTCTCTTTGCGACCGTTGCAGTCCAGGTGACTGCCATTGAGCATAATGTAATCGTGGGCGGCTCAACTGGCCTCGTGTTTACCCCGGAGTTTGTGGTAAGTGACTTTCAGTGTTTAGCGCACATCGTTAGCTGAAATCACATATTTTCGTAGAATGCACAACCGGGAGACACTGTGCTCTTCTCTTTCAAGCAAAAGAACCACACTGTCACCCAGTCTACTTTTGACAGCCCTTGCCAGCGCATTGCGGAGGGCTTTGACTCCGGGTTGTCAGTCCTCCCCTTCGTGATGCGAAATGTCTCTTGACTGACAAATCCTGCAGCATACCAGTCCCCGCCGAGAACGTAGATGGACCATTCCCTGCTGCTCGGTTTTCCGTCAAGGACGCTCAGCCAGTCTGGACGTACTGCCGCCAAGGGAATCATTGTCAACAAGGAATGGTCTTCGCCGTGAACCCAGGGGACCGATTCCCTGCCTTCAAAGCAAAGGCAATGGCCAGCGGAAATCCTCCGGTATCGACACCCCCAGCGGTTACTTCCCCTCCCTCTCTTCCACCACCCACTTCCGTCTCCAGTCCAGCCGTTGTGAATCCTTCACCAACCTCCACTCCTACCAATGGTACGGACCACCGTGTTGTTGTCGGTGGTCCTGGTCGTCTCTTGTTTGATCCCAGCAACGTTGTTGCCCAGCCGGGAGACACCGTCACCTTCGAGTTCCGTCAGAAAAACCACACCGCCACTCAGTCCACCTTCGGCGATCCTTGTAAGCCTTTGACCAGCGGCTTCAAATCTGGATTGTGAGTAGTCCCCTCCGAGAATGGGTGACGCATCGATCTGACTTCTCTTCTAGCAAACCCGTTGGAGATGACGTCACCAACTTCCCCACTTTCACCGTCCCCGTGAATGACACCAGCGCGGTTTGGGTTTATTGTGCTCAGGGTAACCACTGTTCCAGCGGAATGGTGTTCGCCATCAACGCTGAAACGAGCGGATCCAACACCTTCGAGGCTTTCCGTGCCAAGGCCATGAGTTCCACTTCGTCCTCGGTCCCTCCCAGCAACGCCGGTCCTTCTGCCACCAGAACTGGTACTCCTACCCCAACATCGACAGACGCTGGCGCCGCTTGGAGGATCAACGTTCAGTCCATCGTCGGTTTCTCGGTTATCTTGTTCACTTCCTCGCTCTTTCTTCTTTGATCCCTCTCTGGAGTTCATATACGGACTTAACGGTTTTGTATCGAGTAGTTTCCTTCTTTTATTAGTCTCATTCGTTTGCTCTTACGATGCCCACTCCTGGGGAGTGTTTTAACGATGGAGTTGTTGTATTGGATAGGGATATGTACTGTACTAATTCGTCACGTGGGCTAAGTTACAGCTCTTAATTCCAACCATCCAGTTCCTTCCTTTCTGAATCGTCTTCGAGGCTGAACTGCTCGGACCGTCCCCACTGTCTTTACTCAGCACAATGTTTGGCTCTCCAGGCTCTCCAGCTAGGTCCGTCACCAGCTCCCAGTCTCAACATCAGTCGACACACTCCCTGGATAAACTCTCTTTGACTTCGCCCTCGCACCCCCATGACTATGACTCTGTTTCTCGGCCTGATAATCGTCTGGCGGATGCTCTTGGTGTTCGGGATCTTCTTGCAAGCCGGCTCATTACGGCGTGTGCATCGATTCAGCAGAAGACCCTGGTTATCCAACAACTAGAAACCGAGAAGACCGCACTACAACAATCTGTCGCTGCCCTTGCTGCGAAGAAAGAAGAACTCGAGGAGAAATTGGCTATGGACCTGCAGAATGCAACCAAAGCTTTGTCGATCAGATCTCCCGGGCGAGAAGCGATTGAACAACCTCCCGGCTACGATGATGTCTGTTGTGCCATTGCCTTGAGGAAGAAACAAATTCTGACCTATATACCAAGGCTACGGGCAAGACAGGGACGAGTACTGGAACTTCGACTCCACAGATGATCTTTGATTCTCCTGGACCAATGCTGCCGACTTCGGAATCTCACTCAGTCTTCAAGACAGCCAATGACCCCGAGGAACGCTTGAAGGCTCGATACCAATTACTTGCTTCCTTGCCTTTGCCTGAAGGTGTCCCTGACGACGAGTTGAAACCGCTTGTTCTCCCCGGAAGCATGACCATCAAGGAGTTTATCTTGAGTGCATGCAATGTCCGTCCTCCATTAGCCCGCGACGTCGAGACTAACGCCCCACACCCAGATCCAGATTCTCCGAAATGGGTACTCTTCCATGTTATAGCTTTATTGATGTGGCTAACCCCACGCCGCAGATTGTCAAATTACCGCATTCTCCAAGAACTCACGACTGCCTGGTGTCCCGATCGCGAAGAGCACGGCTTCATGTTGACACCCATTTTCAAGTGCACAACGAACCCACGGACCGTGACTGCTCACAACTGGAACATTGCGGACGTCATCGGATCTCTTGCGAATCCAGCAGAATGTTTCTACAGCAAGGATGGAAAGTGGTATTACGCTGGGACGTACAAAGCAGTTAGGTTGCAAGACCTGATCCCGGAAGAGTGGAGTAACCTCTCCAATGAGGTACGTTATCAGAACCTCCCCCCCGCAGTTTTGGGTAACCCAGGTTCCTCCCAGGCGATGCAAATGATCACCAAAGAGACTCTCGCCGGGCGCAAGAACCTCTCGGCTCAGAACAACTATGAGACCAATCAACTTTACGCTGCAGGTGCACTGAAGGTAGCATGCGTTGGGCTACAGTGTGTAGGATTCAACGAAGGGCTATACCGCGGATTGTTGGATCACGCGGCCGCATGTGCCCAGGGAACGGCCAAGCGGCGAGTGGGACTTGGTCCAGGTGTATCGTGGAACATACAGGCAAACTCTTCCCCGTCTCCAACCCCTTCCCCAGGACTAGGAGGGTTTCATAAGCAAGCTATTCGCAACTATTCAGGCGACATTCTAGGGAGCGAGAACTACACAGATGTCTTTACTTTCTGATTTTTGGACTTGTTAGCAGATATAGTATTTTCCCTTGGTCGGCACTTGCCGAGCACGATTATTTTCTTCTTCCCCGAACTCCGGTCTTGATAATTCGACATGGCTGATGACCCTGAGCTCGCGGCCATCCGCGCTGCCAGAATTAGCCAACTACAACAGAACGCTGCCAGTCGCACGAGTGGACCAGATGATGAAGAGTCGAAACAACGTGCGGCGAACGAGGAGCAGATGAGGCGAGATCTGTTGGCCACTGTACTGGATGCTGGCGCCCGAGAACGACGTGAGCCGTAACAAAGCCATAGGTGAATAGCTGACCACTTGCTGAGTTGTCCGTACCAGTTGCACGTATCTCTCTTGTCAGTCCTGAACGGTCCAAGCAGATCGAGACAATACTTTTGAGAATGGCCCAAACGGGACAGCTCAGGGGCAAGGTCACTGAAAGTCAGCTCATTGACCTTCTGGAACAGGTGCGTTGGCCTTGTTGCCTACACCTTTTCTGCTGCGCAAAGGCTCACCCTCGCTTAGGCCGAGGAGGCCCACAACAAGTCCAACGCCAAAGGATCCATTGTGGTCGGTGCTGTCTCGGATCATCCCCACCATCCCTCGCTGACATTTCCTTCCCAGTTCCAGCGCAGGAAGGATTTTGACGATGACTTTGACTTGGATATCTAACTCTGTAAAATATTCTGTAAAAACTGTGTGCAATCGTGCCGTCATAGGGAGGTCCGTGAGACTTGGGCCGTGGGAACTTTTGGTCGAACAAGTGGTCCACGCCCTTCCGGAAACTCTTCTGAGTTTGTTCGTCGCGTTTCCGCATCCCCTTCCCAATCGCTCGCCGTCAGCGTATCGTTGTTCAGAATAGCTTTCGACTCGAGAGCGCGCCGTCCGTTCTGTCGAACAAATAGATAAGCAATGTCCACCAGATCCAATGCTCATCCGTCCCTGCCCGCCCCCGTTTTCCAATCCGGTGCCACCTCGATACAATCCAAATCTCGCGTCCTCGCGGACGTACAAGACGCGTACTGGAGCGATGATGAAGCAGTGCGTGTTTGCCAGTTGCGCTCGCTGATGACCCGTCCCCTTACATTTGCTGATTTTTCCCGTTTGATCGATTCCAGGAAGACCAAGAATGCCCGCTCTGTCTCGAGGAAATGGATATCTCTGACCTGAATTTTAGGCCGTGCCCTTGCGGTTATCAGGTTCACTTCTTCCATCCTCAACCCTCCCGAGATGACTAACACACAGTCTCCGTTTAGATCTGTCGCTTCTGTTGGCATCACATCAAAGAAAACCTCAACGGTAGATGCCCCGCATGCAGGAGAGAGTACACGGACGACGCTGTTCAGTTCAAGCCCATCAACAAGGAGGAGTATGTGCACCTCGTTCCTCATCACCGGGAGTTACTCACGGATTTCGTAGTCACAAGCGCCTGACCCAACAGAAGAAACAGAGAGAACGAGAGCGCAGGGATCTGGACACGTTGGGGAGACGGCATCTTGCTAACGTTCGTGTTGTACAACGAAATGTTGTGTACATCGTCAATATGAACCCCCGGTTCGCGAAGGAGGAGGTTAGCCCCACTACCGCATCCCGATGATGTTATTTCGTTGCTGACCAAATTATCACAGCTCATCCCGACGCTACGTTCCAACGACTATTTTGGCCAATACGGGAAGATATCCAAGATCGTGATCGTCAAACGCACGTCCACAAGCCGCAAGAGTCCGGTCATCGGACTCTACATCACTTATCATAGGAAGGAGGATGCTGCGCGGTGTATTGGTGCTGTCGATGGCGCTCTCTCGCCTGGGGGTGGGGGAGACTTCATGCGGGCAAGTTACGGAACGACGAAGTACTGTATGACATTCCTTCGTAGCCAGACGTGCTCGGACCACGGCTGCATGAACCTTCACGAATGGGGTGACGAAAAGGATTGCTTCACGAAGGAAGACCTCACAACGTTGTACGTCTTGTAGTGGCATTCTTCCATTCGTCATTAAATTTCTCTCCAGGAAGCACACTCTCAAGGACACCGAGGACAGACCGCGGGTGGTTACGACGAAGAAGACCGACGAAGCGGAAGGTAGGACATTTCTGGTGACGCCTGCCGTATTTTTGCTAATCCCATCCGTCAAGGACTCCCTCGCACCGCTGGCTGGGCAAAGAGCGCAGGTTCGACCGCGACATCCAGTCGGCCGGGTCCATCGAAGAGAATTGTCACGAACAGGCAACAACGTACAACTATCCCAAGTTCGGCCGATATCCGTATCACAGCTCGCGCGGAGCGAAAACCCACCGCCGCGAAATCCCCTTCTCAACCCTCCTCGCGACCTCAGACGCCTGGCTTATCCACCACTACCGCGAGACCCACAACCCCTTCAATCAAGGCGAAGCCTAAAGACGTCGTTCCTGCTCTCCCGTCTAATGTTCAGTCCATAGAACCACCTGCGCTCTCTTCCCCTGTTATCGATTCAGACGGTGGCTCAGTTCCTCGGGAAGTCTCCATCGACTCTCCGGCCCTGCGGCCTCAATCTGCCCAATCTGAACAATCCGTACTGCCCCCAGCACCTCCTGGTATACCCCTTCCCCCCGGTCTGTTGGCGCCCCCCGGTCTTCTCCCTCCAACACGGACACAAGCGGCCGACTCTGCACTCCCACACGCTTCTTATCAGATGTCATCACAGGCGCAGGCTCTAATCGATGATTTGCGCGCAAGGAGGGAGGCACCAGTCTCTGCCTCCGCCATCAGTCCTTTTCCCGATATTGACCGCACCTTGCAAGTACTGGCAGGTGGTGATGATGAATATGGAGGATTCAGTTTCAACTTGGATCCAAAGTTGGCAGAGGAGGGTGCCAACACTCAGATGGAGTTCCCCGGTTTGGATGCAGAAGCTGGTATACCCTTCCAGGGTAGTTTCTTGGAGGCTTTCCCCGGACTTGCAAACCCTGCGTCTCCGGTTGTTGGCTTCGCTCCGCCTCCCGGCCTGACCTATACCCACGACTCTGCCCGCGCCATTTACGACGCCGCCGCCACTCAACCCCCTCCGCAATCGAACGTTTCCTCTGGGTACATGGGATCATTCAACCCCTTCGATAGCAAAGAAGAACAACCACAGCGGCAGTATTCCCCATTCGACGACGACTCGACACGAAAAGTCTCTCGGTTTGGCTTTGCGCGCGGGAAGCAGAATTCTACTGCCACCTCCCCTTTGCCCCTGGCAGCGTCGTTACAGAACGACATGACTGCACACCCTCCTTACTACGACTCTCCGGACCTGTCGACGGCAAATTCAGCCTCAAGCCAGTGGAACCTATCAAGGCATCAAACTAGCGATTATCTCTCCCCCCAGTCTCGTTCGGTGTCGAATTCTCCTGCTATTCGCCAAGTACAGGCGGTCTCTCCTTTCCCCCAGCAACAACTGAGTCAATTCCAGCCGTTTGAAAACGATATCAGCGAGGCTCAGCTCCGTGATCTCATCAACTCCAGCCGTGATCGTGTTAATGCCCCCCAAATACACTCTGGTAAGGAATTCTCGCTCGGGGCGGAGGGTTGAACTCATTATTCCCGAACTTCAGGTCAAGGATCCCAGTGGGATTCAAGTTTTCCTAACAGCCCTTTCACTGACCCTGCGATCATGTCTGCAAGCATGTCCCCCAATCACGTGGACCCATCCATTCAGATGAGCATGCAACAACTGAGTTCCTACGCTTCCAACCCCGGCCTTGGTCCTCCTCCTGGTCTGACGCCACCCACACAACTCCTTGCTGGTCCCGGTCCTGCACACTCCCACACCAATGTCTCAATGTTCCAAAAGGATCCTGTTCAGACAAGCGGGTCAGCGCATGGTGAGTATCTTTTCGCTTTACAAGGGGAGGGAGCCCCAAGGACACCGTACCGAGCGCCGTACCTTCCCCAGCGCGGAGACTCTATCAACAATCGTGAACCGTACTACCGCGCGAGGGCGTTTTGATGTTTATGCTACTCCAATCTTATGCCCTAATCCCCGCCCCACGAACACCGTTTCTATTTAACGCCCACTATACACCCGGAGAGGGAAAGGAACCCATTTTACAATGGCGACGATTGCGTTTTAACCCCATTCAATCCTTCACACCCCCCGTTTCCCCGTCGCACGAACTTCCTACTCTCCCTCCCCTGTGTTCCATTGGCCCGGTTACCACTCATATCACTAATATCCCCTTGTTTTCTGCTTCGATTCACACCCAATTTTTCCTTGCGCGCCCGGCTATTCACTCCGATGTCGCCATCCCCAGCATCTTCGGTTGTGTTATCGTTATCGGACTTCCCCGTGCTCCAGTCCGCTTCGATAGAGACCAACCCACCCACTCGTCCGGACCAGCCTTCATCTGACGGCCAGGAGACCTCTGGTGACCCAGTGCTGGAAGGAACACAGCCTAAACTCGACGTCAAGGCGTTGAAAAAGGCCGCACAGAAGGCGGCGGCGGCGGCGGCGGCGGAACGGGTGGCGGAGAGGCAACGCATCTCACAGGAGAAAGCTGTTTTACGAGCTGCTGAGAAGCAAAAGGCTGCTGTGGAGAAGGATAGGCTGAAGAAGGAGAAGGATGATCGGGAAAAGGGAGAGAGAGAGAGGGCAGCTCGCCTCGCCGAAGAGAAGGCCGAGCAGGATAAGGAGAAGGCAAAGAGGGACAAGGTTGTCAAGGAGCAGGCTGCCCTAGCTGCAGCTGAGAAGCAGAGACAACAACAGGCCAAAAAGGCGGCGAAACTGGCAAAACAGCAAACTCCCACCCCCGCGAAGGCCGCTGATATCGATCGCCCCCCCGCTCCTGCAAATACCAATACCGTCGAAATCATCCCAATGCTCTCCAAGATGCCGAAGAAGTACAAGCCCGTGACAAAGCCCATCAAAATCCTGAAGGATGACCAAAACCAAGACGGTAGCTCCGCTCTGCCCTCCGCTGTTACTGCCGAAACTCCCGACCCCCCAGAGGCGCGCCAGTATGCCAGTGGTGAGAGGAGTTCGACACCTTCACGTTCGATTTCCCCGGATCGAGCATCATCTACCGAAGTGACATCGGTCGAGGAGTTGCTTATTCAGATTGACATGCAGGCTCCTTATATGAACGTTTCCCGCCATCCAATTTTCGACATGTCAAACATTAACCCCACAGCCAAGATGCCTTTGGAATACGGGCCGCTCGTCCACGCTCTCTCAGCTCTCTCAGTTGGCGGTGGATCATTCGCCAATGCTATGCCTTCAGGCTCGATCGATAACGCAGTGTCATCGTTCCAACAGCTGTTGGAAACTCTCACCCAGACCATATCCGACCTTCTGCGACTTCTTCCTCGAACCACTTGGGACGACAGCTCCTCTTTCGATGGCGTCCTCCGCGATATGCTCAAGGGAGATGATTTCCTCGATGATGGGAACGAAGAAGGCGCGAATAAGGATGATGAAGTTGCTGCGTTAACCATGGCGCTGGAGCGAAGGGCACGGTGGATGGAAGTCCAGTTATCGAAGTTGGAAGAGTTGCACCGAGACATCAACATGGCTGCCGTACGAGCGGTTCTCTCTTTGAACGACAATGGCTGGGACATTCACGGTTTCATGCCGAGGACCGGGAACACCTTGGAGAAGTTTGGTAATCTGGGGGTAGTACGCGAAGGTGATGGAGTGAGACTGATGACGGTGGGAGAGTTAGAGAAGAAGCTAGCGGTGGCGAGAGAAGCGGCTGTGTTTGCGGAGACGGAGGTGAAGGAGATGATGGAAAAGCTCCAGGAGTTACAGCCGGGAGGCAATGACGAGTACTACTAGCTTTGAGGATGAAGCCGACGGGGCTTTCAGGATACAGTTTGACATTACAACCAGATGTGTGCCCATTGTGAGGGGGCACCGTGTCAGTCGCCATTATTCCACGTTTTATAGGAACCTCCTAAGCTACGAGTGGCGAGGGTCTGATACAGCCAGCCACGCGATTTCGGGTCTTTTCCCTGGGCAATTGTTTCACCAGACGCCGTCCGTGCCTGTAGGATGTTCCGTTTCCAAGACCGGATCTCCTCGGCACCTAATCCATTCGGTCCCGAGGGTTAAGATCAGATTACCGGCGTAATGGGGTGACAGAATGCGCGGTGGCCGTGGGTTCGCATGAACCTCCAACCCTACAACAACTTAGTACACACGAGATGCCTCACGCCGAACACTCAAGAAAAAGACTACCATAGTAGAGTGTCGTCGCCGTTTGGTGGCGGCGTGTTACAGCAACCGCTCCCACGAAGAGGTTGGGTCTAAGGCGGACGTCCAGTGCCCTTCTCGCGCTTGACGATCAGAGCAAGTGATCGGGCCGACTAAAACGCTGACTGATCCTGAATAGGCTCAATGGCATAGCCGAAGTTGCGTTTCAGTTGAGACACAAAGGCGGATTCCTGTCCTCGTATAAAATGTCCCTGTCATGGGGACGGCGAACCACTTTGCTCCCCGTTCACTCTTCCCACCCTTTTTTGTGACCTTGCTCCGTCATGGCCCGAGCGGTTTCGCGTTTGTGCGCCCCCTCCTACTCCGCTCTATCCGATACATCCTCTGCAAATTCCTCATTGGTGAGTATTTCCCTAATGGTACTGGTTGACTGCCCCATACTCACCCACGTTCAGTCCAATGTATCCACTGGCCCACAGAAGGTTAAATATCACGGTACGGGAGAGGACTGGGACATGGCTATCGAGAATGAGAAAGGCCTCGATGTCTCTCTCGTCTTGCCTCAACACCGTGCCCGCACCCAACCTCTTGACTACCGGATGAATATGCACGTGTCCAGTGAAGAAGGCGACATCAAGGTCAAGGTGGTAGGTGCCCCCTCTCACGGTGAAGAAACTAGGCGCCGAAACTGACCACCTTCCCGGTAGTGCCGCCCTATGACCTCCCATCGATGCGCCTTCTATCTCCAAGTAGCCTCGGCTTCCCCTTCCGACGTGACTGTCTGGCTACCTAGTGACTTTGATGGCACTGTCTACCTCCAGTCAAAATCTGGTTCTGGACGCCGTCCGAGACTCTCCGTTTCCCCCGGCTTCTCCAATCACATCTTGAAAAACACAACACTCTACCTGGACGGTCAAAGGTCCGGAAACGGAGCCGCTTCTACTGACGGTTCTGACCTCGTCGACATCACCACATCTGGGAGTGTTCACCTCAAGATGTGGGACGTACGGACTTCCGCACCCGAAGTCAAGTCGAGGGAGACTTTTGTGAAGCTCTTCGGCTTAACCAAAAAGAAACCAACAAATCATCACAATTGGGATTTCCTCCTTGAGGATTGAACTTCGCTATTCGGTATATTCGCATTCCTATCTATTTTCATTCCATAAATTTCGTCTGCGCATATTTCGCCTCCCTTCGGCTCCTGAGTTTTTGTCCCACGGATATGGTCATTTTTGCTACATGCTCCTACTACCCATACTTGTATCCTTTCGCCGTTCCCTAATCCTTCTCGTCATTCCCCTTGATATCGTCCATGCCA
>Ga0307515_10015374_pt1 | contig 14104 bp, 13 predicted proteins | sample 17_EM_MG_FD_194513 | JGI IMG/M metagenome (GOLD analysis project Ga0307515, IMG submission 194513) | Populus trichocarpa ectomycorrhiza microbial communities from riparian zone in the Pacific Northwest, United States - 17_EM | ecosystem: Host-associated > Plants > Roots > Unclassified | place...
TAGCACAACAAACTTAAAAATTTTTTGGGGAATGACACCGTTTGAAAAAGATTTGGTGAAATGACATAATTTGATGTTGTCGCGCTTTTGAAGCGCGACATCCACTAAATATCGCGCTTCTGAAAAGCGACAACTACATGACGCGCTTCTGAAACTCGACAACTTAAGATGTCGTATTTCATAAGCGCGCTTCTGAAGACTAGATTGAACACACAATGTTGTCTCTCTCTCACGAAAAAAACTAGCGACACCCTCACTTCTCTCATAAAAAACTTGTTAAACACTTATATTTTTCCTTTAAATCAATCAAAAATCGAACTCATCCTGGTCTCTAAAAATCCTTTGATGTTTTTGTATTGAAAATCCATCGCTCCCTTTGCTGCCACCACCGTTGCCATGGCTGCCCCAACCATTTTTATGATTACAGACGAGGAGTATATGATTTGATACATGAGTATAACACGATAAATTATTACTTGAATATTTTGGGATTACTTAATATTGTAATATTAAATTATTTTATATTTATTTTGCATGTATATATGTTTTTTTTCTTTTATATTCATGGGGCTACTTGTGATTATGAAATATGAGAATATGTTGAGTTTAATTAGAATTTTTTGATTATGGTTATTATGGTTTTTTACAAGTTTTTTTCAGCGAGATAAAATTTTAGGTATAATTTCTATATAGATAAAAATTTGTTTAAATTTTGAAAAATATTGTAAATATTTTAAATCTCTAAAATCATAAAGTAAATAAAATTTCAGAGTAACAAAAAAATTATAATTTTATAAATTTTTTTCTGGCTTAAAATACAAAAACAACCTAAAATCTTATGATAGCTAAAATGGTTTGAGAGTTTTGACTATTTTTTTTTAACTATTTTATCAATTACCTAGCTATTTTTTAAATTGATTTCCTTGAAAATATTACAGTACAACTACAACACCAATTATCGTAATTTTAAAACAAAATACATTTATAAACCATAATATTATTAAAGTATCGCGTTTTTAAACTCCAATATCTTCAAACTATACGTTAAAACCTATTTCAATATTTAATTATACTTTGAGCGCGATGTGCGCAATTTATCTAAATTGTCAGCTACTTTGATAAGGTGGGCCCAGAGAAGGAGACATCTGTACACGTTGCAAGACCTGGGCCACAGCCACAACTCTATCATTTTAATATTATAAAATGAAAAAAAAGAAGAAGTAAAAAACAAACAAAGACGGGTTAAAAACTTAAAACTACGGTGCCATCTAATATTTTATTGCTGACACTATAAAAAAACTATCTTTTTTTTTTTGTATTTTTGTTCATACGTTTGTCAAAGTAAAAAAAGGAACTGTGATGTGGTAGAGAGAAGGAGAAGGCAGGAAGTTCGATGGTATCCCCCCCCCCTCTGTTTCTCTTCCATTTACCTCTTACATGATATGATTGTGGCCCGAGTTTTTTAGGTTAATTTTGCTGTTTTATTTGGGTATATGTGATGTACAGGCAGAAAGTGGAGAGAGCAATAAGAATAAATTGAAGCTGTATTCTTACTGGAGGAGTTCTTGCTCTCAACGTGTTCGCATTGCTCTTAACCTCAAAGGTTTTCCCTTTTCTTTTGCTTTGCTTAAAGTTTGGATTTTTCTTTTGGTTTTTCTTGGTGGGATTTCATTTTCTAGTCTTGATTTTTAGTTTCTTGGTTACAGGGCTCGAATATGAGTATATACCTGTTAACCTGCTTAAAGGAGAACATTTCAGTCCTGGTGATAACTAATTACTTGCTACTAGTTATTTTTTTCTGTTCTTTCACTCTTTATTTCCTATTCTTGTGTTCAATCTTGTATTAAATGTAGAATTTTCTTTTAATACATATTGTGTTGGGTAGATTTCTTAAAGCTGAATCCTCTCGGATATGTGCCTGCGCTGGTAGATGGGGAGATTGTAATTTCTGACTCTTTTGCCATTTTAATGGTGACTCATTTTCTATTTTTTTTGCTTCTTTGTTATTTATGGTGCTCATCGATTGACTCCCTTTTTAATCTTTCAATTTTTTCTCTCGAAATATGTAGTATTTGGAAGAGAAGTACCCTCAGCATCCTTTGTTGCCTAGTGATCTTCAGAAAAAAGCCCTTAATTATCAGGTTGCATTGCATATCCTTCCGTGCTTTTTAACTACTATATCTTGTTTGCGCACCACTTATACCAACAATTCATCAGCCAACACAATTGGGTTCATTATTGGAAGCTGCAGTTTTGATATGAGTTCCTCTGATCATAATCTTGAGTTCCTGATTTAATTGGGCACACTGTCTGTTTTATATATATTGGGCACAACTGTCTGTTTTATATATATTCTTTCCCATCACATTCAGTTTTACCAACAGCTTCTGTGCCGAGTGTCAAATACTGATTTTCTCTCTCTCTTTAATCTCTTCCATTTTAGGCTGCAAATGTTGTCTGCTCTAGCATACAGCCTCTTCAAAACTTGGCTGTGCTAGTAAGTATCTTATTGAGATCATTGCTCATGTTAATCTGTTAATTGTGTTAGAATTCAGATGATGTTTATCTGACATTGTCAGACTACTTATGTTCCTCATGCTGTTTTGCTGCACTCTATTTACAGAAGTATATTAAGGAAAAAGTTGGTCCAGATGAGGTGATTCCTTGGGTTCAGAGTCATATTAACAAAGGGTTTGCAGGTAAACCAACTTTTTTCTTTAAATACTACGTGGAAAAGTTGAAATTCCATTCGCAAAAAATAACATCCAGATCAGTCCTCCATGTTGAATTCTTTTTCAGTGTAAAAGCTAGACAATTAGCTTTTCACTTCTCATTTGCCATAGGCTGTCAACACTGACAACTTGTACATACAGACCTTGCTTCTCATGTTCTCCGTCGATATGAGTCATATGACCTGTTTCTGCTATGGTCTAAATTCATTCACAAGAAAAGTCACACAAGACTTGTAATAACAAGAAACATCTGACAGGTTCATCATTAACTACTTGTTTGGTCATGTTCAGTATTTGCCAACATTTGTGTTAAACTCAGTAAAATTATGTTTAAATGCAAATCAATGGATGATAACCATTTGAGTTTGCCTGGTCAGATTCAATATGAATATAAGCTGACATGTTAAGGCGTGTTTGTGCTTCTTATTTGAATTTTTCTTGATGTATTGTGTGTCTCAGCACTAGAGAAGCTGCTAAAAGACTCTGCTGGAAAATATGCAACTGGAAATGAAGTATCCATGGTTTGTTTTCTATTGTTTTTTCGCTTCGTCTTTGTTTTCCTTGAAACTCAAACTTTCATGTATAATATACACCTTTTATGGGACAACAATCTGGATCTAGCTTGACTCTGCTCCCAAACCATGGATCTGGGTTACTGATATGAAATGGTGTTGTTGGAGCTCCAAATGCTATAAGATGGTGGATTTTTGAAGTGCTTGTGACACATTATGCTGAATCCTCACTTCTATGGCATAGAATAAATTACGATACATTATTTCACCTTGCAGGCAGATCTGTTTATAGAACCACAGATTCATGGAGCAATTAAAAGGTTCAATGTTGACATGGTAATTACCGTTCCCTGAGTTTTTTTTATTTGTGTATTAAATTCTTATTTTTGCATGTAGTTCATCTGTTCAGTTTGAATTGGTACAAATCAAACAAACATGTGCTTTATAATATCCATCTGTAGTCAGCACTAACATGTTTATCTTTAATTTTTTCTTGTAGTCTGTGTTGAATTTGTTATGGTAGAATATTAGGTTTAATGAAAATATGTAACAGTACTAAAGTTGAGAAAAAAAGTGTAATCCCTCTATGAATCACGCTATTTAACCTGTAGCCACAATTTGTTACAGTAAAATAACTTTGTTTTTGTTTTTTCATCATTTATGTATTGCTCATCTCTCTCCGTCCCCCCCCTCAAAATCCCTTGCATTTGAATTGTTGTGTGCAAAGTGATATGACAACTACTCTCTAGATTCTTAATTCTATGTTTTAGTTTTCTGTTCATTATTTAACATCCAATTTGACAACTGTGTTCTTGCTTTCTCATTTGTGCAGACTCAGTTCCCTCTTCTATCAAGGTTGCATGTAGCATATAGTGAGCTGCCAGCATTCCAGAATGCCATGCCAGAAAATCAGCCAGATGCCTCACCTTCATCTGTCACTTAGCTGAACCAGTATATCCTGAAGGTAAAGGTCTCCAGTAACATAGCGGAAGCAAAATGATAAATACTTTGCTGTGCATATTGTTCTGATGTTCTTCAAGTTTATTTTCTTATGTCTGTTTTCACTAATGTGCTTGCCAGAATAATTTATCCACCAATAATCTATTGAATAGAGTTAAAGATAATGTCGAGCCTTGCTCAAGCTCAAGCTTGTTTGTTTTTATTTTTTATTTTTCTGTTGATGGGGAATGGAGGAGGGGAAAGTAATCGATTCAGGATCTGTTTGAGTAATTTCCCTTTAGTTCTTCCCATATCAGCATGCTTATGTCTTTGCTTATCGTTCTACTGAAATTGGTTTGGTTCATTTTCCTTTTCAGATCAGATTTTCTCATCGGAAAATATCAATGTAAAGCAACAATCAGTGAGATATCGACGTAAAGCTTGTGATTTCTAGTATGACATTACAATAAGGATTTGGTTGTACCAAACATGTATGTATCAATGCAGATTTAGAATAGTAATGGCACAGCGAAGGTAACTATCTTGATATGATGCATGCCTGAATCATCCTGTCTTCATCATCTTGCATTTGTCTATTCCCTCTAATAATCAATTTGATCAGTTTCATCAATGTTCTTGAATTTTATAGCATTCAGGAGGAGGGCCTTGAATTCCATGCTTTGACAACTTAATTTCTGAAAAGAAATCCAATCTCAATTATTCCTTGTAATTTTCGTTTTCATATGTAACCCACCCTCATGTTATTCATTCAAGCAATTATAATCCTGCAACTGTCTAGCTTTAAGGTTGATCATGATTGGCAGATCTAAAGTACAGAGTCTGACTTGGGTTAGGTTTTTTTTTTTTTTTAAGTCCAGATAGATATTGGCCTATTTAAATCCAAGTGAACCTTTAAGTTAATTTACAACTTAGTTGACCTGGTTAAACTGACTGTTTCAATTTTTTTTCTCCAAAACTTTTTCTTTTTTAAAAATAAAACAATGTTGTTTTGAGATAGGCTTGAGTTGACCAATAGATTTATAGGTTGTAGTCTATGACTACAAGAACACAATTGGAGCAGTTAATTCCTATCTAGAGGGCATTCATTTGCAAATGAACAAATGAACCTTCCCTGATTAGAGGAGGAGGAGGAAGAAGAAGAATGAATCACTGCTTTGCAAGATTGACCATAAAAAAAGTTCAAGAAAGTCTTGAGGAACCATTTTTCAACTTTGACTTTATTTTTTTTTAATAAAACTATTTGGTTCATAGAAGAAGCCAGTCTATTCAAATTGGGTTTCTGGAGAAGGCTCTTAGGAATATTTGGCAAATAAGCCATTGCTTGGTCCAATAAAAGGAGAACTCATTATAGATCAAGCTTCTTGTAGTGGTTTGATACTTTTTATTTAAAAAGTATTAAATTATAATTATTTTAAATATATTTTGATGATTTTGATAATATAAAAAATAAAAAAAATATTATATTGATGTATTTTCAATTTAAAAACATTTAAAAAATAATATCATTATCATATTACAGAAAATATAATTATTTATATTATAACTTGGTGTTATATTATCATCTCAATCTTTTTCTATTTGGATGAGTGAAATACTAATATATATATATATATATATATATATATATATATATATAATTTATTTTAAAATAATGTTCAGTTAAGGCATCCTTGTATATAGTTTTCATGAATGACTTCTATATATCATTTACTTTCTAATCTAATTTCTTAAATTATATTTTTTTGCTTATAAAAAAAGGGAAAAAATGCTTAGCATTTTGCTATATCAATGAAAATTTGATGTCCAAGCATGATATAAAATCTCTAATAATCTTTTATTTTTAGAAATATTTCATCTGGATTCATATCAAATATGCTTGATTTGCTATTTTTTTTAATCAATTTTTTTTCAAGCGTGATATAAAATACACTTATTTCTTGGCTTTTAAAAAAAATATATATATGCAAAAATTATATGTAAAAGGGCACCAATAAATTTATAAAAAGAATTATATGAAAAGGGCAGGCATAATTCTTCTATAGCCTTACCATGTGAAAGGGCACCAATAAAAAGAAGAAGAAACAAGAAAAAAAGAAAGAAAAACCCTTGAAAGTATATAAAAACATATAGGATCATGCAACTTAATGTTCTTAAATAACAAAATTAATCTTTGAATATTCACTTGAATTGTGCACGTATCATACAATAGAACAGGAAAAAGATCGGTCCAAGTTGGAATAATATATGAGAGTTGTTGTGCCAGTGGCTCCCATTTCTTACTAAACCAGCCACGTCACCACTTTCTGCTTTGGCACGATGTATTGACAATGGATGCAAAGCCAAATGTGCAAGAAAACAGGATTTGGTAAACCAAATGGGAACGCATATAAAGAAGAAGGAAGAACCAGTCTTCTTAAAGGGTTGAACATTCGGATGGAGATCGGGTCCAAACACCACTTTCTTGGAATTTCTTCACCATATTATGTTTAATTATTTATTATGTTTAATTGATCTAGCCAAACCCTGTCCAAACCTGCCAGGCGAACAACAAGACATAAGAAAAATGAAGCCATAAAAATAAATTGATCTTAGATGACCCGGTAAACGTGGATCAATCTATCTTCGTTATAAACCCAAGTCAATTTCAAGGTTAGTCTCCGCCCTGTCTGAAAACTATGGTTAGCAAAAAACATCTGAGACTCTCACGAAAGAAACTTTAGATGACCAAAGTAAAACCTGTACTAGTCGTCTGTTGCTGATTATGATTTTCAATATTGCATGTTGAGATCATTCAACAGGACTTGGCCTATTTAGTTTTCATATTTTTTTGTTCTATTTATCGAAGTTTATTTCTACCATCAACATCTCACAAGGGAGCAGTTGACGTTGTAAGCATCACCCCTTTTGATATAGTTTTCGTCCGCCGGAAGCCGGTGACGTTGGAAAACAATACAATTAGCAAGTGTTCGTCAACTATAGGAGGCAGCTGAGAGAAATATTTTGAGGTTTGAGAGCCTTCTGTTGGAGCTCAGCAGTCTGTAAGAAATGGGTTCAGGACTTCCCGTTTTCCTGCTGATCACCTGCCTTCAAGTTCTAGTTATAGCAGCAGTGACAGACTCTAATGACTGTAAGTTCATCTATGGTTTTCTAAGCAGAATTAACCCTCGAGAGTGTTTTATATTATTTTGTTATTTGGTGTGGAAGTGCCAACTTACCTCAAATTTTATTTCAGCCTTTGTTCCTTGTTTTCTTTATGTTTAAACCATGGCAACTGTTGTGTCGATCTGATGCAGTATCTGCTCTAAATTCTCTCAAGAGTAACTGGAAGAACACACCGCCGACTTGGATTGGTTATGATCCTTGTGGCGGTGGGTGGGAAGGAATATGGTGTACCGGTTCTCGTATCACCTCCATGTATGTAACTCAGTGCTAACTGCTTTTGATTGTTTTTTTTCATGCTCATCTTCGGTATATCTGAACATAGAGCACGCGTTTGTTTTCAGAGTACTATCAGGCATGGGATTGTCCGGCACGTTGACTGGCGACATCGGCAATTTTCCAGAGCTGCAAACTCTGTGGGTTTTCTCTATGTTCTCTTGTCCCCTCTTAGTTCAACTTTCATGCTTGAAAATCCAGTGATGAGTTCTCTATACTGCAGTGATCCATGCGACTTGAGCTTTTAGATAAGTGGCAATTAAACCATGTAGTTATCTGATATCAGTTCTGCATACAGGGATTTGTCTCAAAACAATGGTTTGACAGGAATTCTCCCATCAGCAATAGTAAATCTGAAGAAGCTTGAAAATCTGTAAGCAAATTGAAGTTTTTCTATGCTGTTCTTGAGCAACCTATCTTTTCTTAGCTACAAACTCAGAAACTATCTTTTACTGGTTACTTTACATTGGATGTCAGATTCCTTGTTGATTGCAATTTTAATGGACCAATTCCTGACGGGATAGGATCTCTAACGCAGCTGGTCTCATTGTAAGAATTTCTGTCGTCGCCATTTCAGAATTTGATTAGTAGAAAACAGAACCTGGAGACAATACTTCAAATATCATCTGCCTAGTCCGTTGATACATGGTGTGCAATATTTGCTCTTCAATTCCTGTATGCAATTTCCCAAATTTCTTCCTGTGCAGATCTCTAGCTTCCAACAACTTCAATGGACCAATACCACCTTCCATCGGCAAAATGTCTAATCTTTCTCTGCTGGATTTAACCGACAATAAACTCAGCGGGACAATTCCAGTATCTGATGGGACTTCGCCTGGTTTAGATTTGCTGCTAAAAGCAAAGCACTTGTATGTACTATAGATCATTTCTGTATCTCTTTGAAGCAGTCATTTGGAGTTGATCTATTTCTCCAGAATAATGTTCTGTAATTGCATCCATTAATTGTAGTCATTTGGGGAAAAATCAGTTAACCGGCGGAATTCCATCAAACCTTTTCAGCTCAAATATGAGTCTCATACATGTGTAAGTTATCCGAAAACCTGATAATGTTTTCTGTTGACTGTACATGTAATTAGACATGAACAAGGAGAGTAGAATCCTTGAGATTAGAAAATCCAAAAACTCAAACAGAATAGTTAATCCTTTTGAATATCTTACTTTGAGCAGGCTTTTTGACAGCAACCAACTCAGCGGCAACTTTCCTTCTACACTGGAACTAGTACAAACCTTGGAGGCGATGTGAGTATATGTCCTGCTCATAGACTGGAACGTTTCCAGTTACTTGATATTAAATATTTTGTCTTGTCAACAGACGTCTAGATAGGAATTCATTAACCGGGCCCATCCTTTTCAACTTCACCAGTCTCCCAAGTCTTTCCGAGCTGTAAGAACACAATTTCTCTTCAAATTTCCTTGAATTTTATGTTACCCGCTCTACTGGATCAAGCATAACTTGCTATTTGTTTTTAGGTACTTGTCTAACAATAAATTTTCTGGATCAATGCCTGACCTCAGTGGCATGAAGGTCCTCACCTACGTGTAAGTAGCCTTTGATTATGCAAAATCTAAATCTATCTTCAGATTGCTAAAGTGGGACTCCAGTATTCCCTTTTCCACAGCTCGGTGCTGTCTCAGTTTCAGTGTCATATCTGATTCCCAGATTCATTTTTTATTTGCAGGGACATGAGCAACAATAGTTTTGACGCATCATTAATCCCACCATGGTTTTCAAGCCTACAATCCATGACATCATTGTATCCCTCTCCCTCTCCCTCTCCCTATCTCTCTCTATCTTTCTCCAAACACACACAAAGCAAAGAGGCAAAATAACAATATTCATACCTTGCGCTTTTGCTCTCTTGGATAATGAGAAAGTGTAGATCTCTGGTAACCCTAATAGGTAAACTTTGTGCTGACAGAATAATGGAGCGCACACAGCTTCAAGGACCAATAAATGCCACCCTCTTTAGTCCTGCTCAGTTACAGTCTATGTAAGGACTACCTTCTTCTCAAAAAGCATTATATTTATACTCGATTGATTGGAATCAATACAGTGACATATTTAGTAAAAACCTGATAAAATCCAGTGATGTTTAAAGCTGATTCTTCTGACTTATGTTGACAGAGTATTAAGTAACAACCAGCTTAATGGTTCCTTAGATTTGGGCACCAACTATGGGAGCCAACTGCTACTCGTTGATTTGCAGAACAATTCCATTAGCGAGTTTGTACAAGGAACAGGATACAGCAAAGAATTATTGTAAGTGACTTCTTTGAATCTTTTTATCTCCTAGGCAAGGAACTGAATCTGGTTTATTGCTAGAACACGGAATCCGGTATCTATCATAATTGTATCAACTCAGATATAATGTTGTGCAACTGTCATAACTTTTCAGGCTTCTTGGTAATCCGTTTTGTCAGAAGATGCCGTCTTCAGAAAACTGCATAGTTCCCCAACAGCCAAATTCTTCATATGCTACACCAACAGAAAATTGTGTGGCTCTTTCTTGCAATGCCCAGCAACTTCTCAGTCCAAACTGTAACTGTGCAAATCCAATAACAGGAATTCTACACTTCAGATCATTTTCCTTCTCAGACTTTCAAAATGGAAGCTATTATACTCTTCTCCAGGCTGCAATGATGGAATCTTTCAAGTCCGATCAACTTCCCGTTGATTCAATTTCTCTAAGTGTTCCATTGAAGGATGCTTATGATTACCTTGAAGTAAGGCTGGATGTTTTTCCATCTGGCGTTTACGTTTTCAACCGGACAGGATTTTCTGTCATTACATCTCAGCTCAACAACGTAACTTTTGTCAAACTCCCAGATGCTTTTGGACCATTCTTTTTCATTCTTAATACCGACAACTACTTTACCGGTAAAGCAGAACTTTGAGCAGAAACTTGTGCTTGATACTGACTTGTAATCCAGAGGCCTCATTCCCTGGACACTTTCTATAGTAGCACCAATAAAAATAGCCTACAGTTCTACCTCAATGTAATCATAAATATTATGCAGGTTCGAACAAGTCATCAAATACTGGGATCGTCATTGGAGCAGCCGTAGGTGGTTCTGTACTTATGCTACTCTTACTCATGGCTGGAGTTTATGCTTTCCATCAACGGAAAAAGGCAGATCAAGCTACTGAACTAATGAATCCATTCGGTAAACAAAACCCAACACTTCACCTTTTTTGTTTTGAACTCCTGGGAATTACTCATCACTCCCTTGTACAAATGCAGCATCATGGGACCAAAATAAAGCCAACGGAGCCGCTCCCCAGATAAAAGGAGTGCTAAGTTTCTCTTTTGAGGAGCTTAAAAAATGCACCAACAATTTTTCTGAGGACAACGCCCTTGGATCTGGGGGATATGGGACGGTAAGTTGACTATACCTGTAACTTGGAGAATATATCAGCATAGATTCACTTCTTTAGGATACTTCATAGAGGTGCTTTACCCACTTCTTAAGAGGACATGTCCATGTTGGACCATGGCAGCATTTCTAAAGCTTTCAGTAGTACTTCACTACACTATTATGACAATCTCTATATTTCTTTCTTTGCACTCAATTTGCTATGTGTTCTCAGGTTTATAAAGGAACTCTTCCCACTGGTGTGCTAGTTGCCATTAAAAGAGCTAAACAAGGATCATTGCAGGGTAGTCATGAGTTCAAAACTGAGATTGAGCTTCTATCAAGGGTTCATCACAAGAATCTTGTCAGCCTGTTAGGTTTTTGCTATCAGTTAGGTGAACAGATGCTGGTCTATGAGTACATTAAAAATGGTACTCTTACAGACTGTATTTCAGGTATTTTCACATCTCTTAATACAAAACTAATAGCTTGCTGCATCCTCTATTGTTCTTTTCATAGAAATTAAATCATGTTGAAGTTCTTAGAGTATGTGACTTTTAATGCCCATCACCCTTTACTTATATGAGAAGAATATAATCCTAAAAACACTAAAGACAACATGGAAAATTCTCCCTAGTTTCTCATCAGACAATATCCTAATGATTTATGCAGGTAAGTCAGGCTTCAAGTTAAGTTGGACGAAGAGACTCGGAATAGCAATTGATTCAGCTAGAGGTATTGCGTATTTGCATGAGCTTGCCAATCCACCCATCATACACAGGGACATTAAGTCCACTAATATCCTCCTGGATGATCAGCTAATTGCAAAAGTTGCTGATTTTGGTCTATCAAAACCCGTGGACAATAATGAAGTTCATGTTTCTACTGGAGTCAAAGGGACACTGGTCAGTATAGCATCTTTCAAATCTTTATTCGAAGTATAGAGAAATATAATGCAATAACAGCTAAATCTATTTTATCTGCTCAAATAGTGATAGCAAAGGATTCATAGCAGTAGTTTCAGGACCAAGTCCCCAGCTTCCTCAAAATATTAATAATGGAGCCTTGATAACTGTTTTAGAAGAATAGGAGAATAAGAAATGGTGCAAGGCACCTATCATTTTCCCTAATTTTGTATGTACTTCTAGGCCTAGCCTGCAGGCAAGGCTAGACATGCATGGACAAGCTTATTTTCAATCACCTCCACCGTTCCACTATTCAGGCAGACCCTTGCAGAAAATATCCTGACTTTCCCTTTAAAGAAGTTAAAGATTAAATGAATTTAAACAAGCTATAAAGACTAAAGGCTAAAGTTTAATGAATTTCGTAACACTACTATAAAATGTGCCTGAGATTGGATTTTCTGCAGGGCTACTTGGATCCTGAATATTTCATGTCCGGACAGTTGACTGAGAAAAGTGATGTTTATAGCTTCGGAGTGGTAATGCTGGAGTTAGTTACTGGTCGAAAACCAATAGAACACGGGAGCTATGTTGTGAGAGAGGTGAAAACAGCTATGGGTAACCAGAGGACAAAAGATTCAAGCAACCTAGATGCCATCCTTGATCCCGCTCTTGATCCGGGCAAACCACTGAAAGGCTTAGAGAAGTTTATTGATCTGGCGATTAGGTGTGTCGAAGAATTGGCAGCCAACAGGCCTACAATGAATGAGGTGGTTAAAGAGCTTGAGAACATCCAGCAGCTGGCTGGTTTCAATGGCAATGCTGAAATGGTATCCACCTCAAAAACTTACAGTGAGACAACAGAAGGGAGTTTTTACCACGATTATAACAAAAAGGCCTTCTTTGAGTACAGTGGAACCTTTCCACATTCTGAGATAGAGCTTCAGAAATAATTTTTCATTACACTCACAGTGTTGAACATAAACCTCTTGCAGTTTCTTTTGATCAAGCACATCACTTACCTTCTTCAACATTTTGATACTGTTGTTGTATATAGCGGGATGAGAACACACAAATACCTTTCCTCTCTGTTAAAGCATGCAGAAGCATAGATCTCTGTAGTTTGCCAGTCTCCATGTGGAGAATGTACCTTTGCATGAAGTCAAGTTTGAGATTTTTTCACATTTCCAAAGAATTTACCCTAAGAAAATCATGTTAGGATTTATTTTTCTACTTCCAACCTGTTTGTTTCACTTGGTGCTGAATGTTTTATGATGCTGGACAGGTTCTGATCTTTAGCAGATACGAAATATGAAGGCACCGAGTTTTTGATTTGCAGAACATGCTCTGTATACTTAACCAAAGGAAACTGTTTAATTTCCCATTAATCCACAGCTAATTACCATTAATTCCCCAAAGTCCATTGAGGTCAATTATCTTTGCTATGCCTGCAAAAAAACACAGACATTATGTTGCCCTAAAAATTGCAACCTGATCCATGGAGTCGAGTTAGGATTTTGTTGCTGTCTTTTGCTTGCCTGGGTGCATTTCAGATCCATGTAATCCACGAGGATACTGCAAAACAACACTAATGAACAGTAAATATGAAAGGATTCGTATAAAAATCAGTTGGCACAAGAAGTATACTGATAGAAATGAGATTGTAGAATTTCCCGAGTAAATTTGAGTGTAATCCATTAAAGAGAACAAAAGTTACGACCTTTTTTGTACTGTTTTTCTTATACGAACAGAAGTTAAGTTTTCCGCATGATCCATTGATAGCAAATCTTCAATTGAATATCCAAAACTATCAGATTCTTTGAACCTGCCTTCTATCATTCCATTAAGTAAATCACAAGCAATAAGCACTGGTTTTCACTTACTTTCTCATTAAACAAAAATGGCTCTGCAAACTATTGACTCAGAACAATTAAAAACACCAGCTTATCAAATAATTTTCCAGTACTCCAAGAACCGGAGGGTGCATGTATGTTTTGTCCTTGTGAGGGGTAAATTAAGATGATCTGAAAGACATGGTGGACCTAAAAGGTTAGGGTTTAGCTAGGTCTTCTCTTCTCCTATCTTAACGAGCCCCAGTCCTGGAGGACCTAGAAGGTTAGGGTTCCGTTAAGCCTTCTCTTGTCCAATCATAACAAGCCCTAGTAGCCACGTGTCAAAGATGCTCGCG
>Ga0307515_10015376_pt1 | contig 14103 bp, 9 predicted proteins | sample 17_EM_MG_FD_194513 | JGI IMG/M metagenome (GOLD analysis project Ga0307515, IMG submission 194513) | Populus trichocarpa ectomycorrhiza microbial communities from riparian zone in the Pacific Northwest, United States - 17_EM | ecosystem: Host-associated > Plants > Roots > Unclassified | place...
TTTTACCATGTGGGTTTATTCAATCATTTTTGTTTGTATTTATTGTTTAAGCCATAAGTTTTTTATGGTGGATTTATTTTTATTTATTTAAATAAAAAATTTTAGTAAATATAATCGGATAAATATCTCATCTTTACAGTTTCTTTCTTGGTTATTGTTAACAAATTTTTTTTTATCATTTACATAAATTATTATCGATTTATTTAGTTAGATGATTACATAGACTTTTCAAATGACACTTTTAATTTTTCATGTAAAAAAACACATTAGATCAGCCTGCACATTTGATATATTTTTTAAAAAACATTATAAACTGCATGCCGAATTCATGATTTTAATTTTTTAGTTTGTTCTTTTTTTTTCTTTGCATCTTTTTTTGAAAAATATTATTTTTTTATTCCTTAAACTTGGTTTATTTATACTATTCTTTTTGTTTATTTTTGTATTCTTTTGTATTTTTTTCCTCTACTCTTCTGTTTTTGGAAATTTATTCTATAAAGACCGGGGAAATAATGTTTCACTTTAGCAATTGTAACATTGTTTATTTTTTCAGTTATGTTAAAAATTAGCTTGAAATCTTATATATTTTTATTAATACATATAATTTTTATTATATGTAAGCGTCGACTTTGTGATCCACAATTATATTTTTTACTTGATGTAATAAAAACATTAATAATACCTACACGTTAATTCTTTTGTGTTGGAAAAAAAATTACTCGATCTACAGTTAGATGAGTTGAATAGACGCGCTGACACTTTGTTTTTTATATTTATTGTCACATAGTGCTGATTTTTGATTTATAATTAGAATTAAAAAAATAAATTCGAAAAGTTGGCATATTTATTTTTTGTATTTTTTCAATTTTTTTTTATCAATTTACTACACGTGTTGTTCTCGTGAAGATAGCAGGAGAAAATGAAACCACCAAGCGCTTCTTGCTTATCGTCATTGTCAGCTATATTGCTCAAACGAAAATAATTTTTTTTTTCAGTTCTCCCTTCAGGGCTTAAAGTTTGTTACAGGCATGATCACACGATGACGACGTTGTAGCAGATTCTGACTAGTAGAATAGGAAGGAATCACCCTGTTTGGTTCCAACACCATTGAGCATAGAATCCAGACAATATATCCTTGTTATCGAATAAAAAAACAATATAAGACACGAAGAGAGAGAGTATGAAGAAAGAGGGGAAAGGAGATGAGAAGTTCATGGAGAGTGCAGGGAAAGGGGAAAGGGAAAAAAGTAGCAAAGAGAAAGAAAAGAAAAGTCAAAAGGATATTTTAGTTGAATATAATAAAACCAACAAAGACGAACACGTTAAGTACACTTAATAATATGTCCAAGGAAACGGAGAAAATGATGGATTTTCCGGTTGGTGGCAAATAAGGTAGACTTTGACTTGGAGCCTTAAGGTGTCGTCCTCCTTGGAGGAGGAAGTTTTGTTTCTGTGTTTTGAAATGTTTTTTTTTATATATAAATAAATTAAAATATATATTTTTTATTTTTTAAAATTTGTTTTTTACAACGTATCAAAACAATAAAGAAATATTAAAAAAAATTTAAAATAAAAAAATTTAAAAAGTAATGGTTCAATCACAATGCTAAACATGGGCTTCGCTAGTGTTTGATATTGTAGTAATAATTATTTTTTTAAAGTATTTTTTGCTTAAAAATATATTAAGATAATATATTTTTTATTTTTTAAAATTTATTTTTAATATTAATACACTAAAACAATAACTTGAAGTAATATTTTTTAAAAAAACACACGTTTACACCACAAAACAAATGGGACCTTAATCTTACTGTTGTCTTGTGAATTTTTTAGCAAGTTAAAAGTTAGTTTAAAAAGGTGTTTGCCCTGTTTTAACTGGAGTTTTTTTAAAAATTATTTTTAAAAAAAATTTAAAATTTTTAAATAATTTTAACATGTTAATATTAAAAATAAATAGAAATGCGATGTTCTAGGAGGAGAAGGATACTTGAATTCTTGAAATTCTCACAAAAGCAATACGATATTTAAAGACTAAAGTATCCAGCTGAGTGCTAGTTTGAATGAAAATGGAGGGAGTAGAGAACCATAGCCACACCCATCATCATGATCTTGCTGAGGTGTTCTCTTGTACGTCGAAGAAAGGAATGATTTTATGGATCTTCTCTTCCAGCCTTCCCAGCATGAAAAGTTTGGGATAAAAGACATTGTTTTAAAAATTGGGTCCGCTTGCTCTGGCTATAGGACCCCTGATTTTGAAATGAAATCAATTTGCTACCCATCATTTCTTCAATTTTCAACTACACATCCTTTTAATAAGTAGGTAGTATTTGAAATTATAATAATAATAATAATAATTTTTTAAAATGATTTTTTAAAAAATTATTTTTCACACAACTACTTCAAAACATTCAAAAATACTAAAATAATTAATTTTCAAGCAAAAAAAATTTAAAATTTTATAAAACACGTTTCTACCTAAAAAATAAAGGTATCCTTAATGTATGACAATAACTACTTATCAAAATAGTAGGCAAGGCATACCATTCAAAGTCTAGAGTTTGTATTAGAATAATTAAATTATCATGATTAAAGATGTCGAGGTTATTTATTTTTGTGTTTTAATTTTTTTTTTAAAATTAAATTTTATTTATTTATTTATTTGCTTAAAATATTTTTTTGTTGTTTTCAAATATTTTAATATATCTATGTTAAAAATAAAATTTTAAAAATAAAAAATATTTTTTTAAAAAATTGCTGCTCCTATTCAAAAAGGCTTGTCACTGGACCTAACCTAACCATTCTTTAATTAACAAAAAAAACAGTTTTCTTTACTAAACAGACCCAACATAAAAACAATATAAAAAAGGTCAGCAATTCTCGAGGCACGAGGGCAAAGCTTTACCTGTTCAAAGGTTCACCCTACACATAAACGGTTCAAAGACGTTCAAATGTTTTTTATTTATTTATTAAAATAATATATATTTTTAAAATATTTATTTTTAATATTAGTATATAAAAAGCAATCCAAATATATATATATATATAAATAAAATATAAAGCAAGTTTTTTTTTATCAAATTTAAAAAAGACATTGCTGGGAACAAAAAAAATAAATTTTATGACCTGTTTAAAAATATAATAATTTTTTTTTAAAATTTGTTTTTAAAATATATTAAAATAAAATATTTTTTATTTTTTTATACCAACATATCAAAATAATAAAAAATAATATAAAAAATTTCTTTAAAAATAAAAAATTTAAATTTCTTTAAAAATATGGTTGAATCCTATAATATACTAGATATATGGTAACAGTGGTAATAAATAAATTAATTAATAAAAAGAAAAACTCCCACGCGCAAATCAAAAGAAATGTCAAAACGACAAAACTTTACACCTGCCTACCGACACGCCCGCCCCAAATATTAGCCCTTCCTCCCCTCCCCTCTGCTTTCTACTTCATCAACAACTTTAGTACTGGACGGACTGCTTAATTACCTCTCTCTCTCTAGCTTGTAATCGGATCCTTACTAGTTGCTGCTACTGAAAAATGTCCAGCTTAGAGTCAAGCTCAGGTGGTGACCCTAACATCAAAGGTATACCTACTCATGGTGGACGATATGTACAGTATAACGTGTACGGTAACCTCTTTGAAGTTTCTATGAAGTACGTCCCTCCTATTCGCCCTGTTGGCCGTGGCGCTTATGGTATTGTTTGGTACGTCTGATTCTTATTTGGAAACTACTTTTCCTCTGTTGTTAAGTTTCAACTGTAGGTTTTCGTTACTTTATAGTTTTCGATTTCAGTTCTTTTAGTTTTAGGTTAAGTTATGAATTTTTTATTATTCGTTTTTCGTAGCCTGGTTTTAATGCCGTGTTGGATTGTATTAAGATTTTCTCCAAAGTGAAATTTCAAGAATAAAATCTTGATCTTGATCTTTCTTAAAAATGAGTGCTCTTTTGCAAGATTCCAGAAGATACTAGTTTGCTTTTATTTACTTGGTGTAAACCGTGAAAAGCTGGTGCTAAAGAATTTCTTAATTTTTGAGCTATGGAATATTTATTGCAAGAGAAGTAAATCTTTTTTATTAGTTGTTGGAGTTCTAAGAACTGCTATTTCTGGTGAAGTGTGAATGTATTTTGTGATTTCGTTGTGTGTGACTTAATTTCTGTCTGTAATCATCTATGTGAAGGAAGATGTGGTTTTTTTATTTCCTTCAGTGCTGCTGTGAATGCCGAGACACGTGAAGAGGTTGCCATTAAGAAGATTGGTAATGCATTTGACAACAGAATCGATGCTAAGAGGACTTTACGAGAGATTAAGCTTCTTCGCCACATGGATCATGAAAATGTAAGTTTGAATTCCCTTGTTATTCTCATGATTTCCGAGCTCAACTCAAGTTATTGTTTCATGATTTCATAGATCAATTCAAGTTGTTGCTCAGGTCAGTTATAATTCTACCAAGAACCTGAAATCTGTTGCAATCATAGTTTTCTTTTTAGGGGTGGAATTTTTGTAAACCTGACCTTTGTTTACTTTATTATTATCATCAATTGGGTGATTCCTAGTTAAATTGAACTTAAGCTCTGCTTTCATAGAGCGTGACGATCTTGGTGATTCAAAAGTCAATTGCTAGATTGGCTACAGTATATTACTTTGGATTCATTTGATTCACAATTTTCTATTGTAATCAACTGCGTCATGTAGATATGTTCTTTGGCAGCTCAGGATTGACCGGTTTATCATGTTACTTAAGTTTTTAAGTTCTATTTGACTTTTCATCATCCACATTTGAGACTGGTTTGTCAACACACTCTAATTGCATGGCATCGGAGCCTATACATCATGAGTGCTTGCTGATGTTTTATTGTAGAACTTGTGTATTTATTGTTTCTATGGTGTTTTGTTATAATTATGATCTTACTACTCATTCCCCGCTCCTCAGGTTATTGCTATCAAAGACATCATTCGGCCTCCCCAGACAGAAAACTTCAATGATGTCTACATTGTTTATGAATTAATGGATACAGATCTTCATCAAATAATACGCTCCAACCAACAATTGACAGATGATCATTGTCGGGTTAGCTCCATTAATTCTTCTTGGGTTTTGTCTCTACTATAAGTAATCTATACTCATAGCGAGTGGGTTATCTAAGATATTATTGTTCTTGTGGTTGCTTATTTGATTTTTACTTATTTTTTACCATCCTCTAGAATATTGTGATCTTTGACTGTAGCTTTTAACTTGCTGCAAATTTCAAGCTTTACTGGTTGAAATTGTGACAAAATGGTTTGACTAGTCATGATAAGCAGCATAAGCTATTCTTCCTCATTTAGCTATAAATAAATGCTATATTTTCAACTAAATCACAAGCATAGCATGATGACTTTCATTATCTGTTTGTCTTTGTTGAGCCAATAGGTTTATTAGTTGGCTACCTTGTCATTTGTAATTTAATGGTATCATGTCTCTAATAATTCACAGTTATCAGTGGGCTTCACTGCTCTTTCTACCTCTCCCCCTTTTTTCTCAAATCCCAACAAATCACCCCATCATGTTAATCACCCCTTTTTATCTCTCTTTTTTATCACAAGGGGGCAAATTTACAAAAGAGAGACAAGCCATGGCCACATGCCACAGCCCAAGAGACTGCTAATGAATAAAATGCTTTCTCTAACGAATGCTATAGTTGGAATTATCATTGTTTTATGAGCAAGAATAGCATAAATTAACAAATACCGTGTTAGGTGCTTGATTTTAATTGATATCTAAATTGTTGCTTTGCAGTATTTTCTCTATCAATTGCTAAGAGGGCTTAAATATGTACATTCCGCAAATGTCTTGCATCGTGATCTAAAACCCAGCAATTTGTTCTTGAATGCTAATTGTGACCTTAAAATTGGCGACTTTGGACTTGCAAGGACAACATCTGAAACGGATTTCATGACCGAGTATGTGGTCACTCGATGGTACCGGGCACCAGAATTACTCCTCAATTGTTCCGAGTACACTGCAGCAATTGATATATGGTCAGTGGGTTGTATACTTGGTGAAATCTTGACTCGGCAACCTTTATTTCCTGGGAAAGACTATGTTCATCAGCTGAGGCTTGTTACAGAGGTATGTCATTTTGCAATTGTCCATCAGCCGTGTTCTGGAGTATTCTTGCTGAGTTTTCTCTATCAAAGTATTTGCTCATTGTTTGAGGACTGAGGCTCTAACTCTTTTCATTCACTTATATGTGATTGTTAGTGGCCATTGATAATTATAATTTATGCACCCTTTGGCCTTTTTTTCTCTCCCTTGTGTCCAAATGGCAGGAATTGCATTATTGTTAAGTCTCAATCTGGTAACTGTGTAATGATCATGGATTAATCTAGGATGTCACATCCGGGGAGCAGGTTCGTAAAGTTATTATTTTGAGGGGTCTATTTAGAAGAACCTTTTAAAAAAAATTTCAAACTTGGGGGGGTTGAAATTTTTAATTTGTCCCTGGTAATGATGATATCTTAGGAACAACAGTGCAACAAAGAGATGTGATTAGGAATCAGAAATTCCCTCCTCTCTCTTTTTTTCCTTTTCATTTATGTGATAGTGATGCATCTCCACTTCTATCCTGTTTTATCATCACATTCTTATTTGTTTTGTTTTTTTGCTGGTTGTGCATGGCACAACTATGAGCTTAACACCTTGTGCATTTATCTTTGAATAGCTCATAGGTTCACCTGATGACTCCTGTCTTGGTTTCCTGCGAAGTGAGAATGCACGAAGATATGTCAGGCAGCTTCCACAATACCCAAGGCAAAATTTTGCTGCTAGATTTCCTAATATTTCTGCTGGTGCTGCTGATTTGTTGGAGAAAATGCTGGTCTTTGATCCAAATAGGCGTATTACAGGTAAAATGAGGCAGGCATGATAGTGATTTCAAGGACTAGTTTGTGACATTGTGGGAACATTTTTTTTAAATTGATGACTATAAAAAAAACATAGAGTACAGTTGAACATTCAGGGTCATATGTAGCATTGATGGTGCATCAAAATAATAATTAATATGGATATAGTGTCATGTTGCTTTATCTTTATGAGACCTTTTCCTGTAAGCTTGGCTATGCATTTGACCTGGAAGTAAGTGCATTCACCAAATAATATTTGAGATAATGGCGATTATTCGATAAAGTGAAATTGCATATCTTAGTAGTAGTATAGTAAAATATGGTATGTCCCAACATTTGGAAATTATATCAAATTGATTAAAATTGAGTTTATTTTCTGATCAATGAAGCTTTTATTTGGGCAGTGATTACATTTGACCTTTTCTCTTTGCAGTTGATGAGGCATTGTGCCATCCATACTTGGCACCTCTTCATGACATCAACGAGGAGCCTGTCTGCCCAAGGCCTTTCCTCTTTGATTTTGAGCAACCATCTTTTACTGAAGAAAACATCAAGGAACTCATCTGGATGGAATCTGTAAACTTCAATCCAGGTCCTTGAGAATTATATGATTGACTTCTTGTTGTATACATTTGGGAAGCTATCCCATGGTTACAATGGACAACAATATAACATATCCACCAGATTCTCTGAGAGAAGAAGAGATAAGAAACGTACTGGATGCATAGAATTTTCTGTAGGTTTCAATGAACTGATACTTCAGATTTTTTACAACATCAAAAAGTGTAAGATGGAGGACAAGCAGTGTAATTCTAAAGTTTGCTGAGCAGAATCTCCATAAAGATTCCATCTTTAGTTGTTGTAGGTTCTTCCTTGGGCCGTGCCATGGGCCACTTAAGCTTTATGAGGAGTTCTCTAGTGAACTCTATTGGTCATGGAGTGAACTCTTCATGGTTTTGAGGACGCTCGATGGTCCCTGTTTTTTTTACAGTTTCTGAATGTTGATTTTGAATGTGAAGAATTGCTAGGTAATAACGTGTTTCTCATTGTGGACCTGGAAGAGATGAAATCTGTAGATATTATTTCTGGTACTGTTGTGCGGGTTATTGTGAGATGGTTATGCTTTATGGTGATTTGGACTTTAGATGTTGGGACATGGGTGCTGGTGTTTGGCTTGGCTGTTGTTATAGAGATCTCATTGGCTTTTTATCTTTCAACAGCCAGCTGCAGTAGTTGAGGAGAGAATTCCAGACCCTTGCTGGTACGAACGAAGATTGTGTTATCATCTGGAACATGAACCAAGGCAAAGGTTATGTTGATTATATGGGACACTGAAGTTGAATCGGATAATTTCATCACGACTTGAGAAATCGATTCTAAAAAACCCACCACTTCCATTTCGCTATGTTTTACTATTATTTGTTGTGTGCTTAATGCATTTCGATCCAAGGCCTTGTATGGCTCGTGTCAAATTCTGCTTGTTCAATCTTATATTTGTTGACAACAAATTTCGTGTTGCGTATTTGTTTCGATTATGTTTGTGCTTGAACCTGCTTAAAGCATTTCAATCCCAAGCAATGAACAGATTTTGTCAATATATGGTAGTCTGATCATGCTGTGTGTGTGCGATATGAACACTTGTAAGTTATAAAACTGAGAGAAACTAGTAGATTATATATATTTTTGGCTCGGAGCTAGCAGTGTTTATACATTGCTTGATGGTAGTAGAGAAGCAAAGTTCACATGTAACTCATTCCGAAGGAGCACGTCTTGAACTGCACCAAGTCGATTGGTATATTCTCCGGAGGGAAATCACAGGATGTGATTTTCTCTGGCCCCTGATCCGGTAGCAAATCACATGGCCGTGGACTTACCCCGCTTGTCATCCCCTCAATTTCGGTGCAGGTCCACGGCACCTTCTTTGCCTTCGGTGCCAATCCGATTGTAACATTAGAGATGCAAATTTCCTTGAATGGATCGCCTGCAATGCCCTCCAATCTAGCTGCCATTGTCACATTATCGGCAACCATGTCCCTGTAATTAATGCCTTGAATCAATGGCAGTGCATTTGGGTCATAATTCTTATCAGCATGTGACCCATAATTTCCAGTCATCCAAAAGACCCATTTCATGGTATGCATAGTCATTCTCTTCACGTATATGTCTTTCACATACCCTCCTCTCCCTACAGCAGTTTTGATCCTGACCCCAGATTCTGTGTGGATGGCTGTGATATCCTCTGCTCTAACATCTTCTATCCCACCCGACATTTCACTCCCTAGAGCAATCGTGGCACTGTATGGAGAGATGCACGTGAGCCGTCTGATGACTAGTTGCTTTGTGGGCATTCCAAACGCAATCCCGTACTCGTCCCAACCGCTTTTAACTGCCACACAATCGTCTCCAGAAACTATGTAACAATCTTCAATTTTAGTGTTTGTACAGGAATCTGCAACGTCATACCACAGAATTAAATGCTGCCCAAGTTGTTCGTGCAAAATATTAGGCACATTGGATGTAAGGTATTCGGCTTTCAAGTTCTTGAACTTCAAGATGGTTGAACAATTATAAGCGAATCAGAAATCAGGGAAATACAAACCTGGATTAATTCCATCGGTATTTGGTGATGAGATTGGAGCGATGATGGTAATGCCTTGCACAAGAATATCTCTGCAATCCCATGATTAAAGAAAAAATTAAGAAGAGGACAAAAATAGTCATGAAAGTCTCTTATATATATATGTGTGTGTGTGTGTGTGTGTGTGTGTGTGTAATGTGGAGAGATGTGATCATATATGTGATGACATACAGGAGGGTATAGAATACCTGCTGTAAACAGGATGAACATTCCAAGACGGGGAATTCAGGAGTGTCAGATTTGAAATTTGGATAGTATCTGAGAACATGATCTCAATTAAGTAAGGCCTGGTGTATTTTAGCTTGCCCTTGTGGAAGTTCTGCCACCAGAAAGCTCCCTGGCCGTCAATTGTGCCATTGTTCCCTGACATTTCAAATTTGTCACCAACTCACTTGTAAGATCGACCGCAGGTAAAAGCGCATGATTTTGTTATAATTTGTAAAATTGCTCTTAAATCTTGCTCATCACTTCTTAAATTGCATTGCATTACCTGTAATAATAACGTCAGTGAGGTTCGTTCCAAATATGAGACTGCTGTACCTTCCAGCTGCTGCATCCCTCCCTCTGCCGTATGATGGCAGAGGTTTCATCACTGGCCATTCTTGCATGTCCTAAACCATTCCATTCTTGACTTGGTTAATCAACAAAACAGAAGACGCGCGAGAAATTTTTTAAGGAAGAAAAAAAAGTTGGCACTTCTACGTCTATGCGTAGGTGTAACCATGCAAACCTGAGAGGCAAGAAGCACAGCATCCTTGTGTAGGTAGAGTGTGAAGTGGCTGGTAAGACTGAAGCTACCAGTCAACCATTTTCCAGCAGGAACAAAGAGCTGAGAGCCACCATCTGATGAAAACTGACTCAAATGATCAATTGCATCCTTAAATGCTTTAGTGTTCGATGTTGTTCCATCCCCAACTCCTCCGAAATCAGTTAATGATGCACTGTGAGCCCTGCAATTTATGGCACTGTACTCAAAGGAGTCCAAAATCCTCGCCTTTCTGCTCTCAGCACCTCTGAAGCTAATGAAGGCAACCACAAGTAACGCTAGAACCACCTGCAAGCTCATAATGGGGCAAAGAAGAAAGAGAATTAATTAATTAGCACTAATACTTGTCAAGAAAAGATAAATACTAGACACAAGCAGTGTTTCTTTTGTTTGCTAAAATGGAAAAGGGTATAGAGTTATTTACTCGAGTTTCCATGCCGCTTATCGACAATAATTCTATCACGGGAGAGGGAAATGCAGAATTTGTTGTGAGAATTCGTATGAAAAATGAGGTATTTATAGGGAAAAAGCTAAGGCTGTTGGATTCTCCTTGTAGGGTTGCTTGTCGTTCTTTGAAGTAAAGCAATGCTTTCCGTGATTGCATTCTAAAATTGCTGATTGTATTGGCATCATACACATCAGAAATATAATTTCCACCATTCACTTGATAACAAATCTTGATAATATCCGAGTGTCTGATTGGACAAAAATGTTGTGACTTGTCTTGAAGCAAAAAACTTTGACAAATTACCAATATTTTGTGTTGTAGTACAAGGAATCACTAGTCATTTGTCCAGTTTTGCTCCTCTTCATGTTATTATTATTATTTTTTTTAAATCGAAAGATGAAATCTCGTAGACAAAAGAGCCTGAAACATGGTTACATAGCTGAGAAGATGGGTCGGAAACCTGGTGCTTAGTGAAAACATTTTTCTTCGACCTTAATTGGTATATGCTTATGCTCTAAGCTTGATTACTTTGAAGCATCGAATAAAATATTATCATAATCTGACAAAAAGACGTTCCAATTAAGCATAATTATCTTGACAGGATCTTAGCATCCCTTGAGAACCCATTGTTTATATGCCACTCACCATTATATTCATCTTATCACCACCCTCCCACTGCACTCCTTCCCATTAACCATTTTCTAAAGCATCACTTTTCACCGAAACTTTGTTTTTTCCCCACTTTATGAAGGAGATTAAATGGGTGATGTTTTCGAATAGTGCTAAACTAGGATAGGCTCACCACCAGTGCCATAGCTTCTGAGCTTGTGAGCTTGTCGAGCTTGTAGCAGAGAGCATGTGACCGAGGGAATTTGGAGTGTGGTGGTTGCTCCTTGGCCTCTTCTGTTGGAAAGTAGTTAGTGGGTCCCATATGACTTCGCTTTCTTGGGGTTCGCACCGAAGTCTTCAATCTCGTGAGCCTCCTCCTCTCACAGCACACCACCACCCCACTATTGCCGACCCACTTCACGGGTGAAAATGTGAAATATAAATGATGAGGCCCACCTTTGTTCTCATCATTAACAGTCATCCCTCGAATATTCAACTATTAATATGGCTACATGAAACTTTAACAGACAAATTAACCCGTAAGCGTTATATCGGAAAGAAAAAAAAAACTTCTAGTGAGGATCAAAATGCAAACCATGCAAATATTTCCGAGCTCTGTTTGCTAATCAGCCACTGGTTAGTCACGAGAGCATTGTACATTAATCGTTTCAAATCAAATAATGTCCACACAAGATTCTTGTTAATGGACCTACCTTCCCCCTCCCCTCTCATCAAATGTACTAACTTGAGTCCATTCTTCCTCGTAAGCACTTTATCTAGTTCTAGAAACAACTTCCCCATGACTGAACCAACTCTGGATGTTGTTTCTTTTTCTTTTGGGAAAAAAAGGCACTTTAGATTGCCGGGAAACTTATCTCATGGAATAGGATTTTTCTGGATTTACCATCGTGAGCTTCGGTATACTACCACGTCCAACAGTTTTGGCACTATGTCAAATCCAATTCCTTAGACCTCATACACTGTTGGGCCTATCTATCTAGGTATGGCACCCTGCCATGCCTGCGTCACTTGATCCCAACCCCTCGCTAAGCCTGAGGTTCCATGGGCTTCATTATCCTGACACCTCGTCAGGCTTGAAGCTCCATGATCCTGAAGCTATGTCAGACCCAATCTTGAGTATTGTTTGAGCTTGGATTTATAACCTAAATCCAACACCTAGTCTTCATGATTTTTTTACTGGGCCTAGTCTCTGTGTCTGGTGTCCCTCACCCTTCTCCCCATGTATCACTAGCTATACAAAAGTATCTCGTAGTCTGCCATGTTTTTATCTCTTAGCTTAATAAATTTAGTAGAAAATAGATATATAGTTGTGGTGTCTTGGATAGAATGAGTGGAAGACGACTTAAGATACAAAACTAATTTTTAAAAGTGAAATGACTTTTCAACCTCTTAAAAAAAACAAGGTTCATAATCAAACTTTTTTATTTTCAATAAATAAATATATATATATATTTTTTTTCAGATTATTTTTATCTAGAATATTATTGCGTTCTCTCTCTTCGCAACAAAGATGAGTCTTTTAATTTGCAGGTATATGGCTTTTAACCTTAAACAAGCTAAGGAAAGTGAAGCAGATTGCAAAAATCAATTAATTTATCCCATCATCAGCAGGAGTCTTGTTCCTAAATACCTTGCTACATCATCATTATCCATTCCTGTAAGAGGACCTTATTCAATCAACAAAAGTATAACAAACTCATGTCCGAATGTTGCTGTTTCGACTAATATTTGAGCTTGTATTATAAAAAAAATCAATTTTGTTAACGCTAATGAATTTCGAGATTTGAGAAAAAGACGGAAACAGCCACTCGATCATGACTAATTTTAATATCTACTCTCTTAAATTGCAATAGAACACGTTATTTTTCGAAGTTAAAAATAATAATTTCGAGCTGTTCTCTTCATGTTCTTACAATTCAAGTTTCAGCATGAGATATTAAATCTTTATACATAAAAATTAGCTCAAAAATACTATTACTACCGACCACAGAATTTCATGATTCTTTAATACAAGTTTATTGTAAATTATTTATATTTAAATAAATTGATAGCCCATATCATAAGCTTTAGCTTAAGATACATATATTAAATATATTTTTAAGCAAGATATAAAGGGAGAAAAATCAAGAAGACCATCTCTTATACTAGATCAACCCACATCAACATTCTTCATGAATTTATAGAAGTTCAATTATGCATAATCGTTTGATCCCATGTTATTTTTTAATTAATTTTTTTCTCTCCATAAAACTACTAAATCAAGTGACACAAAAGTATTTCTTTAAGAAATAATTAAGAATTTAAATTCGATACGCATCAAGAAAGTAATATGTAAAGGGAGGTGATTGTAGGCTATTATAGTAAAAGGCACCAACCAATTATACAAATATTGTGATTGTTATCTTTCCGTTTCTCCTTTACTCCGACTAAGAAATCCACAAATGACTACTTTTGTACGAGAAAAGGAGTCAAAAGACTCAAAACCCATTGATTACGGCAGGTTCTGTTCCCTAGCGAGCAGGGAAAAGAGAGAAATTTAAGAGTGAGAAAAAAATAGAAAAATTGATTAAACCCATAAAACTGAAAAATTAAACTGTGAAAAAAACCTGATTAAATTGATTAAAATTTTAAAAAATTAACTGGTTCGGTTCGGTTTTATAAGCTTGAAATCAAAAAACCAAACCAAACCGAAACCAAAAAACCAGAAAAAAAAACAGAGGCAAA
>Ga0307515_10015377_pt1 | contig 14103 bp, 11 predicted proteins | sample 17_EM_MG_FD_194513 | JGI IMG/M metagenome (GOLD analysis project Ga0307515, IMG submission 194513) | Populus trichocarpa ectomycorrhiza microbial communities from riparian zone in the Pacific Northwest, United States - 17_EM | ecosystem: Host-associated > Plants > Roots > Unclassified | place...
CCCATACCAACACCGCAATCCACAATGTACCTCAAATCATTAAATTCCATTTATCCTAAATTAGCTATACACACACACACACACACAATGTTTTTTTTTCTATGGTCATGAAATGATGAATTCGGGATTAATACCGAATTAATATATAATGTTACTGGTTTAGATCATGCTAAAAAACAATTGCAAATTAAATGACTAGCTTAACAATTTGAGTAACTTTTAATCTAAAGGTGGATAATTCATTTGTTTGTATAGCTTTACATATTAAAAATTGGGTACGAAAATATAGACAAAATAGTAATAAAATTGCAAAAAAAAAAAATCATTCTCATGTGATAATTATTCCATCATAATCTACAATTCTGAAATCAAATCGATTCAAATTAAAAAGGCAAAAAGAGAGAGAGAGAAGAAGAAGAAGAAGAAAGGAACCTCTCCTTATCAAAAAATGCATACTCGTCAATTAAATCCTGACCGTCCATCAAACATGACCGATCTCTCCCAGCTTCTCAGCTCCATCAACTACAATGCCAACGCGTTTCACCGAATCAAACAATGGTAACACACGCTTTCTATAATGAATCGGCCTTGACAGCTCTTCGTTTAAATCAATATAGATGTTACTAACACCAATTCCCTTTAATCTAAAACCTAATTTCTCCCCGACGCGCGACGCCGCTTTTGAGTCCCAGGATTGGCGAGGGAAGCGAGAGAGAGTGGTGTTGCGGTAGTGAGAGAGGAAGGATTCTTGCTCAGCGGAGGAAGCCATGGCGATTATTGTGGAAGTCGTCGGATTTGTTACCTGTGCTGTTATTTTCCGGCAGGACAGGACTAGCCGAAGGAGATGTTGCTGATTCCCTGGCATTTTTGCTTTTTTATTTTTATTTTTATTTTTATTTTTATTTTTATTTTTCAGACAGAGATTGGAAAAGACGAGGTGTTGAGGTTGTTGGACTTGGGTAGTTTATAAGTAGGTTTGGGTTTAGGCTAATTCATGATAATATAAAAGTATTAATGGGCTTTATTACCAGGCCCTATATCCTGACTAAATTTTTTCTCAACGGGTATTAAATTTAGGTACGAGGTCTGGCCCAGCCATAACCCGACTCAAGGTATTTATTTCAGGCATTATTTTTAAATAGCTAGTTTACACCTGCAAAAGAATCTTTTATTTCTGTTTTAAAAAATTCACAAGTTATATCAGATTATTATGAATAGATATATGTTTTATCTTATAAGTTAAAGTCTTTTTATTAAAAAAAAAATGAAGAAATAGATGAAATTTTCTCTCTTTAAATTAAAAAATCTTGTTTTTTTTTAACATGAAAGTTGTATCTGGAAGTGTGGTAGTAATTGTTTTTTAAAGTGTTTTTTGTTTAGAAATGTATCAAAATATATTTTTTTTATTTTAAAAAAATTATTTTTAATATAAATATATCAAAAATATCCAAAAATATATAAAAAATCAATTAAAAATAATAAAAATTTTAAATTTTTATGAAACGTCTCATGAACTGTGTTTTCAAATGGTGTTGAAGAGTTAAAAAAAACAGTACTACGAATGTTGGAAATACCAAGCCTATTAAAGACACAAAAATAGAGAGTAAGAACTGAGATTTGTCATGGAATTGTCACCTTAATTTAATATTTGTACCAGCTATTTATTTATTATTATATTAAAATTTTTAATCTATTATTTTTACAACAATGGTTTTAAATGGGTTGTTTTTATTTGAATAATTGATACGTTTATATAATGGGGGATTTTTTTCCCCAAGGAAATATAGAAGTTTCTTGCAATAAAAATACATTGTTATAAAGGTATCGGTTTAAATAGAGTAAATAGCATTGTCTTTTTTATCAGGAAATAATGACATGGTGATTTCAGTTATTTTTAATAAAAAATATGGTAAAATACGTTTTTATTTTCAAAACATGTCAACTACAAAAATTACAACTTTATATAGTATTATAAAATAATATAAATCATATCTTAATATTTTATCTAACAACTTAAACCATTAGGTTTGATTTTTTTTTTTTACTTGGTATTAGATCCTTAGTTATACTAAGGGGTTATGAATTAAAAAAAATCATCTCGACTCTATTTGAAAAAAATTAAGTACAAGATGATGTGAGTTCACTTGAGAGAGTGTGCTAGAGAATAATATAAATCATATCGTCACACACCTAACAACTTAAGATATTAAATTAAGATAGTTCTATCTCTATTTGCAACAATTTTATTTACTTTGTTTAAAAAAAAAAAAATTTGGTGAATTATGTTGCTGTGAGTGCCCTTCCTATATGTTGATGAATGCCTCATGTGAGGCTAAGGTACTCTTTTTTTCTTTTTCTTTTTCTTTTTCTTTTTCATTTTCATTTTCATTTTGTTATCTAACATAAATATACCTCAATGGTTATAAAAAAAAAAAAATACATCTTTTACAACACATATATATTTAAAGTATTCTCATCATATTAATTTTAAGTTTACCACATAAAATATCTTTAAAAAACTATGTTAATTATATATGTGTGTATATGTGCGCACATTCTTATCAATAAATAAAAAACTTAAAAATATCTAATGAAATAAATTTTAAAAATTTCAATAATTCTATTGTGGCAATAAATATAATGTGAAAAAAAAACTTTGTTGCAACTGAAAACTGCACTATTTTTTCAATTCTTTCTTTCATTTTTATTTTTCTAATTGAATAACTGTGTTAGTGTTAGTTTGAGGGGAAAAAAACCCTATCAAGTGAGACTTGGATTTTTATTTTTTATTTTATTTTATTGCCATGAAGTGGGGCTTAGGTACTTGATTACAAGTAAATAAGCAATTTCTTGGTACTAATCAATGGCAGCATATAAAAGGTCACAAAACCTCCTTCCCACCTGAGGATATATGATTTCATAGGAAAAAGACAGGCAAAGATACAAGAAGGGCAGGCTCCTTGCTGCACCAAATGTAAAAACAACAGGGCATATTCTCATTTATATATATAATATTTGCCCACTACATAGACAGAAGCATGAAAATATATTTAAATAAAAAAGATGTAATTAATCAACAACTTTCATTACATGTACATGGAAAAAAGTCCAAATCCCATCTCTGTTGTTTACTGATCATTTGCCTCAAATTTCTTAGTCAAAAGCTATAATCTGTCTTCAATGCTCTCTTGCTTAATGGAAGCTTTGAGCTATCCCTTAATCCCTTTAGCCCACCATTTTCATTACCTTCAACTTTATCTCCCTCCCCTTCTTCAATATCTACCTCAAAAGCAGGATGGTTAAGGATGTTTTTGAGCAATTGTGTCCCTCTGAGTGCATTTGTCAAAGGCAAGTGACCTTCAGGAGTCCCATCATTAAGATCCCAAACGAACTCATTAGGAAAAGCCCTATAGTTGTATTGCTGAACCTCAGTGTCAAGCTTCTTCATCCACCCAACTTTGATGAAGAACTTGGTGAAGTCTTTGTTAGCCTTCAGTTGCCATATTCTTTTCTGAACACTGTATCCAAACTTGTTGTTGCTGTGATTTTTCCATAGTTCGTCAATGTCTTTAAGGTCTTCCTCTGAGATAAACTGGACCTCAGAGAAGAAGACATAGCCACGCGTTTGTGCTGCTTCACCAGCTAGAACAATGAGAAGTCTGCGGGTTTCTTCATCGGCTTCGCGGAAGTTTTGGTTCGAGAGATGTTGCTGGAGGAGGTCAAGGGAGTCGGTTTTGGAAGTGGAGGGAGTAGTGGAGGTCGTGGGGGAGACGGAGTAAGCGGTGGTGATTGTTGGGGAGGAGATAGAGAGGGAGAGAGAAGTGTCGGTGTTGACGGAGATGGAGGTGGTAGGCTTGAGGAAGAGTGAGGAGGGAGGGGTGGTGTCTGAGGGATGGAACTTGAGGAGGGAGTGATGGTGGTTGAGGGACCGTAAAGAGCTGGTAGCCATTCGAGATAGAAAGAAAGGGCAAGGAAAAGGGTCTGAAAGCTGTGGAATCGTCAAGGTGATGAAAGTAGCGAGGAGGGATGTGATGGCTTTGATGGAGTGTGGAAGGACTTGAGTGTGGGTCGGATTCTTGGTGGGAGATAAGGAATTTGTGAAGAAAGAAGATATCATCAAGTGCAATACAGAGGTGGATTTTGATTGGGTAGATGTGGGTGAGGCCAGATCCCCCCATCTCCCCTCTCCTATTCACAAGTTAAGATAGGAAACTATGTTTGCCACCATAAAGCAAAGGACAAGAAAACAAAAACAAAAATCAAAGTGCCATTCCGGCCTTTGCCTTCAAAAAAACAAGTTGTGCTAACACATGCTGAAGGCATCGGGAAATATTTGACTAAACTTTCCTTCAGCAATTACAGAACAGAGAAAAGTTTGGCTTCAGTTGATGGATTTCATTTACTCATTTCAACCTGTGAATGCATTGCTGAAAACTAACATTTGAGAACACATTAAGGAGGAGCCAATCCCTGATTAGTTAGAAAATGGTCATACCACTGCTTTCCACGGGCATGATTAATCCATTCCCAGTAACTTTCCTTAAGGTCTCTTACAAATTGTCCCCACAGCCCAAACAAGGGCTCTCACTCAACTGGTAACAGCCAAAAAGAGGGATAGAAAGCAATTTCAGTTTAAGACTGCTCTGAAGGAAAAAATAGCAACTATAGAGCAATAATATTCTGAGAAGTCGAAGAACTTAAACTCATGATCCAGACCAATCAGTTTTGATAAGTGGATGATGATCTTACTACATAGGAAACACAAAAGCACAGTTAAAAAGATGAAGTTCATAAAGTTCCATCTGTATCAGTTACCCTTCCTCAAATAGTTAACTACATTAATCCAGAATGACCAAGCTAATTGGATTTACACATCTGATATCTAAAAGATGGACCCAAGCAGGATTACAAAGCTGGTAATGCATCCCGGGATACAAAAATCTTATCTTAATGAGGTCCGCACCGAGCTAATTAGACTATTGTATGTCTTATGTTTTGTAGGATCTCTACTGATTCAGAACTAATCAAGCATCGAAAACCTTCATGTTGTAAAACTTTGCCAAACCAGGAGCAGTTCCGTCAGACACGACATTATCTATTATGGTGAACTTCTTATAATTTGCTTTGAGGGTTTCCTCTTGCTGCTTTGCAAGCTTCTCTTCTTGGGCCAACTGTTGCTGCAAATGAGAATGGCAATTTAAAAGAACATAACCAGCCAAAACATATTAAAAATCTACTCTACACGAAAAACATGCAAGCATCAAGCAAGTAAACTGAAATTCAATGGATGCTGTCACATGAACTTACCTGGAGCAAAAATAAATCTTCAGCAGCATGCTTTCTGACAAGACGCTTAATTTTATTTGCCACTTCAAAATCAGGGTCTTTTCTGTCCACCCAACGGCACTGTATCCTTCTACCAGGCTTGATTGGGCGATCATCAAACATCTCCACTTCTGCACGAAATGCTCTAGCAGGCCGAGGCATCCCAGACATCATGAAGGGGAACTGGGTGATCTCTGAAACAACAGCTTCGGCTTGTCTACGACACTCCATTTCCACTAAGGCACAGCATGGGATATTTTTGGGTCCTGTGTAGTTCGGGATAAACTGCACATTCTTCACAGTCCCAAACTGACCTAGAGCTGTTCTCAGGACAGATTCAGTCACTTGTGGTGAAAGGTTGTCAATGTAAACAGTACGTTTCACCTTCTCCAGAAACGCAGCATAGTCTGCTTCAGCTGTGGAAGTAGAATCCATATAGGATGGTACACTCAACCTGTAACAATACATCCAGAACCTAAACAAGTTAGACATTCCCAGTTTTTCAGTCCAAAAACACATTCCATCATAATTAGCCTTTACAACTAAAGTCATATCAATAACATCAAATTCATAAATCAAATAATACATACATATCAGAAATTAAAAATCAGATGAACTTTTTCCACAATAAAGCTTCCAAAGTTTTGAAAGACTGATATAATGATGTTGCCACATGCTCCTATCCTCCTTGATTGCTCTAAATGTCATTCCATACAGTTTATTATTCACATCATGAACAAAAATAGACCCAAACCATAGCCACATAACTGGAGACTATCTTCCCATTATCCAAACCTACAACTTGATTTATCAGTCCAACATAAAATTCCGTTTCATTGCTGCTGTACTCCAAGAAATCGAGACACGTGCTATATTCACAGATATAACCACACAAGAACGAAAGAATAGTACGGCATATCAACAGCATAGTAACCATATCTAGAAGGAAAATAGTAGAACCCATCTTGACCAAAACCCACCCACCATGAATTTTGCTATTGGGAATCAACACAAAAACAACCCACCAACGTTGCATCAACAGAATGAATAATGTCGAATGCTAAGGCTGAAGTGACTGTAACACCTCATTTTACAGCGAATCACTTATGCACCTCCCAAACCCACATGAGAAAAATATGAAAGAACAGTACAGCATATCAACAAGATAGTAACCACAACTCACTACTAGCAAATGACAAAAAACCATATCCAAAAAGATATTAGCAAATCCCTTCTACACAGCCTCAAAACTATACGACCAGAATCCACCCACCATGTATTTGCTATTTGGAATTTAAAAAAACAACATAGAATCAAATCAACTGAATTCATAAACACATTCCCTTGTTCAAAACTTCACAGTTATCAACACAAATTTTATCAAAATGATTTGGAATTTCATAGCTTTAAGCTATCAATGAGTTCATAACTATCAGCAGTACATTAAATTACATAAAATTATTTAAAAAATAACAGCAAAAAAGTTGACACTTTTCTTCGCTTTCAGCGACTTTCTCAGAAAACAAACAAAAACCCTAAATTTGAAATGGCCATACCTGGATCGTGGATGAACGATCAAATTGAAACAGAACTAAACTAACGAAGGTGAGAAAAATTTGAAAGGGAGGTAATCCTTTACGAGAGTGAGAAATCAATTGGAAAAATAAAAAAGAGAGCCCCGAATCAGGGAATTAGGCCCAGTTTTTTAATTTGGGCCTTCCGAGCCATGATTATTTTGTTAAAGATCGAGCTCTGCTAGACCCAAAATCAGGGTCGTAGGCTGAGCAAGTTCAGAAGAAGGTCGGAACAACCAAGTTTTTTTTATTAAAATAATATTTTTTTAATAAAACATGTATTATTATAATTTTTTAATAAAAAATATTTAAATTACATTTTTATTAAATAAAAAAATCTAATTCAAAAAGAAATTATGCTTGGGTTAATTTTCAAGTTGGTTAATAACTGAATTAACTTCAAATTAATATTTAAATTGACGAATTACTGAATTGATCTATCAAAGTAAAGTTAGATAACTTTTAATATTATATAAAATAAATAAATCTTGATAGCGTAGGGATTGAATAAGAAAATATAATTTTATTTAAAAAAATATAAGAAATGATATTATTTTTATATAAAAAAATTCTAGTTTAAACAAAACTCAACCTGATTTAGATTTCTTCAAGTCCTTGAATCTCTAAATTAATTGTTAGGTTAGACTTAAACCGACAATTCACTGAATATTTATAGCTATGGTCAAAAGGCCGATGGTATTTTTTTATTTTTTATTTTAAGAAAAAAACAAAATCTGACACGCGGGATAAACCAAGTAGCTCAAGTCAATAAATCTCCCTGGCGGTGTGACACGTAGACGAGCTCTCGACAAAAGATCCTTATTTAATATTTATAACAATAACACCAAACTTGTGCAGTAATGAAACTTCACCCTGAGACGAAGGGCATCATTGGAGTTACAGACGAGGATGTTTCGAGCGGTTGATCATGGTACTTTTATGCATAGTTTTTAAACTCGATTCGGTTCAAGGTTTGAGTTCTGGATTTTGACCGGGTCACCAGATTTTGACCGGGTCGCTAGGTCGGCCGAGTCAATTTTTATTTTTTAAAAAATTCAAAACAACGTCGTTTTAGTAAAACAAAACAAAAGTCAACGGGTTGCAACCCGGTTTTGACCGGGTCTTGTCGGGTCACCGGGTCAACCCGCCAGGTCACACCAGGTCATGACTTTTCCTATTTTTTCATCAACCCGGCCTGGTTCCAGATCCGGGTCGGCCGGGTCCCGGGTCGACCCGTCGGGTCAAGCCGGGTTTCAAAATTATGCTCCTATATTAGGCGGTTGATTGTGTTTTTAAATTATTTTTATTTAAAAAATATATTAAATTAATATTTTTAATAATTTTGATATATTAATATAAAAATTAAAGTATAATTAAAAATAAACCTTCTTTAGTACAAAACTGAATGAGTAGGTTTCTTCTTATAATTACATGGATGAGTAATGGATAGCGAGTTTTGTTATTTTTATAATTATTTTAATTTATAAGTAATAAATATAATATGAATATTGTTAAATTTAATTTAAAATCTAATACATTATATAAAACATTTATATTTTTATTTCTTGAATAAAATATAATAAATTCATATCCTAATATTAACATAAAACGCATATGTATAACATGTATAATTTTACCATTTAATATAGATAAAATTATATTAAATGGTAAAATTAGTCTTGGATTACATGTATAAATAAAATATGAATATTTAAATTCTTTATCTGTTAAATAATAAATGAAATATAGATATAATGAAAACCCCATATATCAATGAACGTCTACGGGATAGTTGTGCACTACGACGTAAAGTATGCAAAAATTAAGGCAAATAAAGAAAATGCCCTCACGCAGGATCGAACTACGGACCTTCAGTTTACAAGACTGACGCTCTACCACTGAGCTATAAGGGCTCTTGTATACACACTTGAAACAAATAATTATTAAATAATAGTTATGGCAGCGAAACTCCTTACCACCTTGAAATATGTAAACATTTGTTTTTATTGATACACGCGTTTATGACATCAATTCAGACCATGAGAGTTTTGTTGATGTATGATTTTCATAACCCATTTAGCTGTAATTGTATTTCCTGTTATTTATGTTTGATTGCATGTCTAGCTATCTAGGCATCAAACTGCATGAATGCATGGGTCAAAAGGGCAGCATTTGCTTTGATATTTCAACATGCAGCCACTCTCAACCTTGCTGAAGTTGACTAACAGGGATTAAGCGAAGGGATGCTCTTGTAGAACAGGAGGCCTGAGTCTTGTTTGGGGTTCAAATTGAACCTCTGGTATTTCATCATATTAATCTCCAGGAGGGGAAGGGAACTGTTCATGAAGGATGAAGCAGCAAACCAACCTGTGGATAGAACATGAACAAAAACATGTACGTTCTGAAAGTGTCGGAACCTTATGAAGAACCACCTAATCGTAAGAATTGAATACATAAATTGCCAGCTGAAAGTTGCAAGATAACGAAGTGATTGTCATGCTGATGGTAGAGGTAGAATCACTTGGTGTTCCAGAAAATTACCCTTTTTTTATATAAAAAAAAAATTCATTCTACAAGAAACCAAATGCAAAGCCAACAAACCACAACCAAGAAATCAAAATGTTTCAGGCACTCATTTCAGAAGTTATGCTGCAAGAACAATCTTTCTTGAGGTGAAGCAGGTCCAATCTCTTCCTCCAAACTCCTCAACCCATCCCCGACGTTTGCAACATAGCCTAAATTTCTAGTTGAGGTTTTACCATCAACATCTGCATCGGAGGCTGAAGACTTTCTCCCTTGAGAGGAAGTAACACTAGGAAAAGTTATCCACGATGGCGCTCGAAACTCGATCCTTTGGTCTTCTCCTTCTACAACATCAGTTTCTGAGACCGCTGATCGGTTTGAAGATCTTTGAGAAGATTTCTTGTGCAATCTACTGCTTCCAAGAACAACTTCGGTTGGCAATATTGGTTGGTCATTACTTGGACTGCCCATCAGTTGTGCAAGGGCACGTTCCAAAGCTGTTGTTACTTTATCCATGGATGGCCTTTCCTTCCCCCTCATTCTGACACACTTGCAAGCCACATTTGCAATCCTTTTCAAAGCTTCAGGATCGGATGGAGGCTTCAAAACTGGGTCCAATATGGCTGATATATCTCCTGCTTTGATCAGGGGAACTGCCCATTCGACTATATTTCCTTCTTCGTATTGCATATCTATGGCCTTTCGGCCACTGAGGATTTCCAAGAGCAACACGCCAAAGCTATAAACATCGGATTTGGTTGTGAGGTAGTGAAGCCTATAGTACTCAGGATCAAGATAGCCAAGAGTTCCTGCAGGTAGCTCAGCCAACGGTGAGCTACTATTAGCTGGCCCCAACAAAGAAAGGCCAAAATCAGACACTCTGGCGTTGTGTTCTTCATCAATGAGAATGTTTGAAGATTTGATGTCTCGATGAATTACGGGTGGGCAAGCGTAACCATGCAAGTATTCAATTCCCCTAGCTGCTTGTACTGCAATGGTAACCCTTCGAACCCAATTCATTTGCTCTTTTAAGGCAGGGTTCTTTCCATGAAGATGCTGGTGCAAGGATCCATGAGCCATGAATTCGTAAACCAGAAGCCTTTCTCCACCTTCTTCACAATAGCCAAGCAAGTTGAGCAAATGAGCATGGTTTAGTCTTGATAGCAGATCAAGCTCAGTGTGGAATTCTTTCGAGTTTTTCTGCTTATCAGAACACACTATTGCCTTTTTCACTGCAACAAGTGTCCCATTCCTTAAAACCCCCTTATAAACACACGAGAAACTTCCTTTTCCCACTAGGGATTCTTCCTTGAATCCGCTGGTGGCCTTCTCAAGTTCCTCATAAGTGAACATCTGTGCCCTCCTTAACTTGATCTCATCCATGTCGGGGCGGATTCTTCCGTTATCTTTAGAAACTGAAGAACCGCTACCACTGTTTTTCTTGGTCTTTGATTGTTTTGCCGAGCATTGACAGTTCCTCAACCTATAGCGAACATACAAAATAGCAGTTGTCGTCACAACCACCACCAAGAACATAGCAAAGCCAATCTCCGCAATAATGACTGGCAATTGCAATGACCAAAACCTGTTCTTTTCTTTAGCATTATTGGAATATAAAGAAGAACAGTTTGAGAAGCATTCTGATGAATAACAACTGGAACAATTATAATCACACTGACGATCTGATTTCGAAGTGCATTTGGTTTTCTGGTACATTTCAGCAGGACAACCATTACTGCAAGACAAGCAAGCACGAGAGCCTGGAGATGTGCACGGTGTGCTGGCACCAACAAATTCATAGGAACCGGGAGGGCAAGGAGTAGTTTTGCAGAGTCCAGGTGAAACAGCTAGGGGAAGAGAGCTAGGGAACCCAAGACCCCAACAAACAGGTACGAGAGATTTCTCGGCAAGAATTCCACAAGTGAAGTAATTTCCAGCAGCTATTTCGTAGACCTTAATGCCAGTAGGAGTCGGAGTGCTTGGCTTTACAATATAGCCCCAACAAATCACCTCGCGGTTATAACTCTTGATTCCACAAGCATGGAACTTTCCTCCAACAACAGACAGCATAGGATCACTCGGAGGCAAATCAACATTTCCTTGATTCACATATGCTGCTGATATCACAGAAATCTCTTCTTCAAGGTCCAAGCTCCTTCCCCAACAGAAGGCTCTTGAATTCACCCCCTCTAGAATCCCACAAACATGATATCCACCAGCTGCAATCTTTTGAAATCTCATTTCTTGAGGAACCAAGCTGATTACACGGCTGCTAGCCTGATCACCCCAGCAGAAAACAGTCCTATTCTCAGAAAACAATCCACAATTGAAGTCAGAACCAGCTGAGATTGATTGAATCTGCCCCTCAAACACATGGTTCCTTGTCATGTTGTAACCCCAACAGTCAATAAGAGAAAGGTTTCTACGCCTGCCTGTTAAAGGCTTTCTCAAACCACATAAATGGTAATCACCAGCACTGATTTCAACATACTCAGCCTCTTCCATCATAGGCTGAGGCACACCTGGTCGAAGATAGCCACTACTTCCCCAACAATACGGTCGGTTAGATTCCAACAGAAGCCCACAAACAAAGCCATCTCCAGCAGTTAGACCAATGAAAGGAAAATAAGCTGGAGTTTCATGGATTATAGCTGAATTTGAACCATAACAATTCACAAGATGAGACCCATCTGATTTTATACCACAAAAGGCAGGACCTTTCTCACCATAAGAAATGGCAATGGAAGACATGGAGCCTAAACCTGAGACTAGCCACCATAAATCTGATAGAACCACAAATTGAACCACAAATCCACAATTCCATTTGCTAGTCATCAAGACCCTAATAAGGAAATCTCCAACAGAATGGCTCCAATTCCCCATCACACCAGCCAAACCCCAAGATACATAGATATGAAAGGCCACCAACCTGATGTTTTTTTGATAGTTAACCACCAACACTACAGGTAGACAGGGACTTCATTGAGTAGGACTTGCATGTTAGCTAGCCTCTTAAACCAAGATGTAAAATTCTGATGTCTGTCATTGTTCCACAACATAAACCAGCAAAGAAATGCAAAAATCCATTAAGAACAACACCTAAACACCAAGCCATACTCCTTTTTTTGCATCCAAAGACCACAACACACAACCCTCAAGCATAAGCAACAACGGAGAAGAAAATGCGATGAACAACACAAATATACTTGAAGCTACTGATGGTCAACCAAAAAAACAACCAAAATCCAGAATAAAAAAACTGGCTATCTTAACACAAGAACCTCTACAAACTACAATCTCACAAACACAACACCTTAAGCTGAAAATCCAAGAACTTGTCCAGGTTTTTATCTCTATACCTCCCTGCTTTAAGAAAAGAACTTACCCTTTAACTGAAAGAGAGACTTCTGCAAGTTTTGGATCCAGAAACTTGCATTAGATCACATTTAGAGCCAAACCTCAGCTTCTTTCAAGTATACCTTCAACCCCACCTCATTTTTAGTAAAAAGGGCTTCTCTCTTTTGCATGTGGGCTCCTGAAGAATGCTAATACTGCTTCAAGGAAAAAAAAAAACAAACCTTGAGGTGGGATGAGTTTGTTGATGATGGTTACAGGAGCATTGTGGTTTCAGGCATGAGGGAGAGAGAGTAATAAATGTCCATAAAACTGAAGCTTCTCAATACAGGCAGGTGTAGGTGAAGACAATAAATGAGGTAGTTAATGATATATGATGTTTTTCATGCCTTGTTTACTGCACTCTATAGCTTTTGTCAAACCTCTTCTTTTTAACTCTTTCGCTTCTTGAGTCAAAGTGTAAAAACCACCTTCTTCTTCTCTGATAGGTTCTCATGCATGGCTTTGGCCTCCGATGAGTATACTGTGCTGAGTTACAAATTTTATGTGTAAGAATTCACTATAATTAGCATCCTCCGAAAGATTTTTCAATGATTATTATCATAATTATACTAACCGTCATAAAGATGTTATGATTGTCCAAAAAACAAATACAAGAAATCCTGCATGCTATTAATAGTTGCTTAAACCTTTTTTTTTTTTTTAATGACCAGTGAATTATGGTTTACGTTGATAATTCTCACTTAGATTTCAAATTTAAATTTCATATTTGGTAACGTACTCGGGATAAAAGTTATTAAATTCGATTTAATTTATACATGAACCCTTAGTTTTAATTTTTTTAAAAAAATATTATAAAATAACATTATTATAAATTATTCTGAATTAATTCATTAAACTCATGATTTGAGTTTTTATCCGTCGGATTTAATAAATTTTACCAGATTACTAATTAATTTCTAACAGTAAAGCAACAGAGTTAATGAAAACTCTGTTTCTAAAAGAACAAAAATGTTCATAAAAATATAGATTAAAAAATATAAATCTTGAAGGGTATAATTCAACTGGTCAGATTCTGGACTTGTTTTTTAAAGGTTATTATTTCGAGTGTCACAAACCTCAGGGCTATTAAAAACTTATATAATTATTAATTTCAGGATTCATGAGATTAGTTGAAATGCGTATAAACTGATCTGGATAGCATGTTAATAAAAAAGAAAAGAAGAAGAAGTGGTTCATTTAGCATTCGGCTGAAATAGAGGTGACCCTCTTGACTGGAATATATAACTTCTTTGGATTTCACTGTACAATAAACTCTCTTTCCACC
>Ga0307515_10015378_pt1 | contig 14103 bp, 2 predicted proteins | sample 17_EM_MG_FD_194513 | JGI IMG/M metagenome (GOLD analysis project Ga0307515, IMG submission 194513) | Populus trichocarpa ectomycorrhiza microbial communities from riparian zone in the Pacific Northwest, United States - 17_EM | ecosystem: Host-associated > Plants > Roots > Unclassified | place...
ACTATCTATTAGTGCCTTAAACTATTAATCTTACTATTTAACTTATAAATTTAGGTATTATCCTTAAATTCCTTTAAGGGTCTAAGGCTCTACTACTAGTTCCCTTTAGTCCCGTAGGCCTCTACTTTTCCTAACTATTAGCTACTAGATCCTATTTATACTTAGTCTATCTTTAGCTAATACTTAGTTTACTTTTTATCTTTAATATGCCATAAATAGGTATTCTCTAGATATTCCTACTATTGTTATCTATCTAGGTATTCTTCTATAAGAAATCTTCCTGGTTAAAGTATTAAGTCCCCTTATTCTTAAACTTCTACTAGGTGCTAACTATACATATACTTAACGTTTTGATATTTTACCTCGTCTATTAACTAATATATCCTTACTAGATATTTCCGGTTTTTATCTTTTGGTGCTCTATATATATTATATATATTATCTATATACGTAATCCATATTAGTGTGTAATATGCTTAGTGTCTTAGGTTAACTCTTAGCTCGTCTTTATCCTTAAGTTTAAACCTTTCTTGTGTTAATCTAAGCGTTATAACTTCGTTTACAGGTACTAAGATTTATCTTTTACTTCTTTAGTCCTCTAATTACTTCTTTAGATCCTTTAATGTTATAATTAAGGCTCTTTTAATATAAGTTATAGCCTTTTCTGTAATTAGGTGGTTTTGGATAACTTTTTCATCTAACTATATATAGAAATCTTCTCACTTATTATTATGTCGTTGTCTATACTACTTTTAGTATAACCCTTTAAGTATATACGGTATATCCATTAAGAAGTATCTCCTTATTACTGCGTCGTGATAGCCCTTTATATGTCGTTCTTTAAATCTAGTTAGAATCCCTAGATCCTCTTCTTATTCTAATTTAGTAAGCCACTTAGCTCTTAATGTGCCTGCCTTTAGCCTATTAGTGATTTTTTATACTAGTGCTCTGTCCCTTATACGTCCCAATATACTAAATCTCTTATCTAGTTTCTGTTCTTGCTATAAGGTAATTCTTACTCTAAACTCCTCTATAGTTTCTTTTCTTTTGCGCCTTATAAGTAGATCCTTAAAGTCTTCTTACTTCCTAATCTTTATATTAAACTTCCAATCTTTAGGCTAAACGCTTTATTTACCTAGTAAGTCTTCTAGGTCTATATATCTATCTCCTAATCTAACTGCTGTTTATATTATAGATTCTCTAATCTATAAAGAAGCCGCTTACTTCTTACCTATAGGTGTTCTTATTCGTACTCTAAATTCTTAATCCCTTAGATTTTTTAATCCCAAGCTTGCTTCTAACTTAAGTTTAGCTCCCGCCTTAGTTTAATTAGGTATTTATAGTGTTTTTATCTTGTCCTAAGAGTCTTAAATTTTACTTATCTTATTTTAAGAGTCTTATGCCGTTAGGAACTTTTACCCTAAGCTTATTTATATATCTTTAAACTAAGCTACTACCCTACTTTATCGGTTTTTATCCATTATAGGTCCTTAGGTATGCCTTATCTTATTTTAAGAATCTTAGTCGTCTCTTATCTTATCTTAAGAATCTTAAGCCTTTAGCCTTTTGCCTTTATTAAGTACCGAAGTAGTTTTCTGCCCTACTTCTCTTGCGTCTCGCGAAGTAATAGATATCGTGTCTAGTGGGGTTTTAATCCCTACTAATGTTCCCTATTCTATAGTGGAATTATTTTTTACCTCTTATATAACATCTCTAATGGCTATATATTCTTAGTAAACCGCCTATATTACCTTATTATTACAAAATATTTCGCCTATATTAAATTTATCGTCCTTAATATTTAATCTGCGAACTGGTTTATTAGTTCCTCTACACTCTATAGATTTTAGCTCTTATAGCTAATAGCTTACGCCGTACTTGGCGTCTTTATAAATTTGGTATACGTTATTATAATAAAACGCGAAACTTTTAATTGAATATTCTTTTGTTCCTTATAGTATACTATTATTCCTTTATATATGTGTGTCTTCTGCTAGTCTGGTTCCCTTTATTGCATAATAACTCTAACCATCTTTATAATCCCTCGCGAAGTATTTTTATTTTCCGTAATTTATATAAGCTCTATCTCTAAACCATTAACTTTATTATAGAGTCCGCCTAAACATCTTCTGCTACTAAGATCCCTGGTTTAGCCTATACTCCTTAGTCCTATAATTACTAAATCCTTAACCTTTAGGTTTTTATAGTTTCTTACTCTATCTCTTATGGGTTTCTTTAGTACTACTTAGGTCTATTAGCTTTACGCCATACTATAGTTTCTAACTTAGCTTTAGTTATTGCGTATTCTGCGCCTTATAACTATAGAACTCTATCCTAACCTCTTTTAGTCTGCTCCCTTTAGTAGATCCTATTATTAATCTTTATCGCTTAATTTATTAGTTCCTTTAGGGTGTCTATATCTTCTATTAGAATAATTACGTCCTAGACTTTAGCCTTAAGTCCCTGTTTATACTATACTATAAGCGCTTTATCGTTCCACTTAACTTATATAGCTAGCGTTTAGAATTATATTATGTACTTAATTGCTAAGGTTTATTACGTAATGTCTTAGAGTTTTCTTTCCGCTATAGTTGTTACTTTTAGGTTTCTAAATATTTATATAAGTCGTTCTATAAATCTATTCTAGCTTAAGAACGTAAACCGTACTTCTTAGTTTATAGTTGTTATTCTATTTACTTATATCTCTATAAGGTAAGGCTTAAACTATTTAAGTGCTCTTTCTATTAAAAATAATCCTGTATACGCTATTTAATCTATAGGTATTGCCAGCTTTGCTCCTTCTTGCGCGATTTTAAAGTGCATTTGCGTAAGGAATCCTTTAAGCTTTAATCTTTCTCCTAAGAATCTTTTAATTAATAGTAACTTAACCTTTACTACGCCTATCCTATTAATCCTACTTTTAAGTGCTATATTATTTTTCGTTAGTTGGTTAACTATTTTTTGTAACTGTCCGACCGTTATAGGTTGCTGTAAGTTAGTGTCTGCTATACTAGTGTCGTTATCTAACCTTAAAGTAGTTGCCGCCGTTAATAGTGTTATAGTGGCTGCTTTTAATAGCATATTGTTCAACTTTCTCGTATTTAATACTGTAACTAGGTAGTAATTATGTAACGGAACCTTGTAGTAGGTACTACAATAGGCTCGTTAATAGGCTAGGTATATAGGTAATGTAAATAAAAGTTAACAACGTAATAATAACTGGTAGAGTGGTTGCCTAATAGATTAACTCTAATTGTATTCTAAGAATTACTATAAGGAAGGAAGCATCTAGGTAGGGACTAAGGGTCCTTAAATACACGACCGTACTTCTATAAAATCCTTCTTATACGTAATATACGCGTGCTTTATTTGCTCTATTACGGATTATATAGATCCTATAGATTATATAGATTATATTATATAACCTTAGTTACTATTCCTCGTTATATAGTCCTATCGGCTCCATCTTGGACCGTGCCTAAATTAACTAACTAGCTTCTTCCGACTCTTCTCTAAGTAGTCGTAACATTGTACTTAAAGCGTCCGTAACAATTAAGCTATTCTTTATAGCTAAGAGCAGAAGGATATTAAAGATTAAAAGGCCTAGATTAATTAGGATTTATTACAGATATAAAAGTAGCCTAGTACTTAGTAAAAGCCGCCCTTAATATACTAGCTAACGGATCTAGCTCTAAGGCTATTAAACTCTATAAGAAGCTATATATATAGCCACTACCTCGCACCTACCACTTATATTAGGACTAAAAGTTAGTGCTATTAAATAGACCTATAAGCACGTGCTTTCTAAACAGATTAAAGCGGTGATATAGCTAGTAAGCAGTAATATATAGATTATTGTTAAGATTTTAAGAAGCAATCCGGTAGCGCTAAGCCTTATTAATAGCCGTATATTTATTAAATAAAGGCATATAAGAGTATAGATTATACCAATATAGATTAGTAGCGTTAAGTGTAAAGAATAAAGACCTACTTTTAATATTTTTAGTATAAGCCGTAAGCTTATTTCTCTTTTAATTCTAGTAAAGTTTAGTGCCCTTAAGCTTCCGTATATACTATATAATCTTATTTAAAACCTAGTTACCCCTATTACTATTTATAAAATTACTAAGCTTATCTAAAAATAGACTATTTTTATTTAATTGGCCGTAAAGAAAGCGGGTAGCGTTAAGGGCTTACTTTTTTATAATCCGATTAAATACGTAGTAGTAAAATAAGGGGTGGCGGCCAAACTAACTGTCCTAATACTTAAGTATATGCTTAGCGTACGCAGCTAGGGTGTTATAGTGCTGCAATGAAGTAGACTAAATAACTACGTTGTGGTATAAAGAGGAGAAGAAGGTGGAAAGGGGGTATTGTATACAAATAGTAGGGCCGGCCGCTAAGGTACTAGTAGTGGGCTAGCTAATAGTAGGAAATAGTACGAGACAGTATAAAACAGTATGCGTCAGGTCAGTGCCGTGATAGTACTCCTCTCCCTTAGATGGTTTAGTCCCTAAACTAAATAAATAACTCTAAAATAGGCAGTGTTTAGGGTTACCTATTTTTTACTACAAAGATATTAGTTCCGCTTACCGCCCTTAACCGAGCTAATAGCAATTTTCCGTGCTGGGCATAGAAAATCCTAATTGGTTGGTTTAGTAAGTAAGGTCGGTAGAACTCTATACCGCCACCTAAATTAATCCGCGTGGCGTTTCTTAGCAAGAATCTAGCTAATTAGATAACTTTAACCGCCGGTTAAAGTTCTATAACATCTCAACTACTATAAATTTTAATATAGTGGTTGGCCACGACCTTAGCGTAACTTTTCCTTATCTTATGCCTAGTCTAGGGGTCCTAGCTTCTTAGGGTGTTGCTTATAGAAGCGCTATACAGCCTATTTATAACCCTTTAGTCTTCTTCTAGCTGCCAGGTTATATTCTTATAATATTTCCATTTAATCTTATAAGTTAGGCCTTAGGGGTCTTTATTATATACGTTAAGGATTTTCTTAAACTCCTATTTATCTTCTATATTACCGTTATTATCTCTCTCTACTACTCGTCCTTATATATTACGGCGCTCTATAGTATTAATATTTGCTTAGCTAGGGATCTCTTTAGCAGCCTAGAGGCGGACCTTAGATGTGTAAAAGGATTTATTTACTTAGATATAGTCTAGGAGGTCTACTATAACTACCCCTTAATATACTACAAGTACGGGGTACGGGCCGTCCCATTTGTCGTCCCATTTCTTCTTAGGTCTATTTATCTTTATATTTTCTAAGCTAACTATAACTATATCGCCTTCGTAGAATAACACGCTCTTATCCCTACGGGTATTAGTATTATCTTTATAGCGTTGCTATAAAATCCAGGCTAGGGCCTTAAGCTATATTAATATCCACTTAAAGCGGTTAGCTATAGAGTCTACGCAGAAGAACTCCTTCTTTACTTATACTAATAGTGTTAGTAGGCGGGAGCCAGTAGGCTTAATTCCGAGGCGGGGGTTAAAGCCATAGTTTATAAAAAATAGGGAGATGCCTGTGCTCTTATTGACTTAGTTATTTATAGCAAACTTGGTAAGCGGTAGGTAGTTAACCTAGTTATCCTATATAAAGCTAACAAAAGCACAGAGGTACTTATTTACGGCAGCGTTAATAATTTTAGTTTAGCCGTCTATTTCTAGGTGCTAGGCTAAGCTTAGTCTTAAGGTTATCTTAAGGCGTTTACTTAGTCGTTGCTAGAAGTCGCTAATAAATTATATACCGCAATTAGAGATAATTATGCTTAGTATACCGTAGAGCTTATATACGTTATTAATAAAGCCGTTAACTAGCTCCTTTGTTAAAAGTCCTATTACTAGAACAAGGTATCGCATTTTAGTTAGGCGGTCCATAATAATAAGGATATATTTATATACCTTACTATAGCGTTAGTATACCGGCAGCGTTATAATATAGTTAATTAAAATATCGGTCTATAGGTAAGCGGGTAGTTCTAGTAACTTTAGGAAACTAGGCGGGGTAGAATAGGGGGTCTTAGTACAAAAGTATAGGGCACAGTCTTTAATAAAGGTAGCCGTGAATTAGGAGATTCCTAGCCACCAGTATATTTAGTTTAAGAGGTTAAAGGTTTTAACCTGGCCGGGGTAACTAGCGGGGCTACTGCTATAAGAGCGATAGATAACTTCTAAGTAAAGGTCTAAGGCGTTAGGGACGAAGAGACGTTAGCGGAAGTAGATCTATCTATTAATAATACTATATTCTAACTTATCGCAATAGAGTAATTTCCTAATCTTCTTTAGCTAATAGCAAGCTTTCCAATTACGTAGGGCCGCTACTATATCTCTTATAAGTTTGTTCTCCTAGTATCCTAACTAGATTAACTCGTCTAGTGACTTTTTAGCTATTTTAGGGTCTAAAGCGGCTACAAACTCCGCATTATTAGAGTTATAGGACTTATATAGCAATTCTTTTAAGATTATAGGGTTAATTTTCTAAGGCGGTATAACGACTTAGGCTTAGTAGCGGAGGCGTTTATTATTAGCGTCCTTAGGCCTTATTCCTAGTAGCCAGCTTAAGGTATTAGGGAGCGTAGCTTTACTGCCGGGTCTATATATAATTACAAAGTTAAACTATAAAAGGAACTCTGCCCACTAAACTTGGCGTTAATTTAGCTACTTAGTAGTTATAAACGTCTATAGGTTTTTATAGTTGGTAATAATTTTAAACGGCTCTTTAGTCCCTTATAGCTTAGGACGCTATTCCTCTAAAGCCTTAATAATAGCTAAGAGTTCTTTATTATAGATCTTATAGTTATACTCTAGCGTAGAGTGCTTTGCAGAGAAGAATGCGACCGGTCTTAATTTACCATTATTATTATACTAGGAAAGGACTCCGCCAGAAGCCTAATTTAATACATCTGTCTCTGCTACTGTCTTCTTTATATAGTTATAGTATGCTAGTACTAGTGCTAAGGTAAAGGCTCCCTTAAGGGCCTTAAACGATTTAGCTTGTTCTGGTCCCTATAGCCATCCAATATCCTTCTTTAGGAGTTTTATTATAGGTATGGCGACGGCAGAGTAGCCTTAGATAAATCGTTGGTAGAAGTTCGCGAAGCCAAGAAATTATTATAGTTCTTTAATTAATGTCGGGTCCTTCTATTCCTATAAGGCCTATACCTTCTTAGGGTCTATAGTTATACCATTAGTTAAGATAATTAAGCTAAGGTATTTTGTTTTAGTAGAGTAGAACTTAAACTTATTAATATTAATCTAAAGTCTAGTATTACTAAGTCTTTAGATGACTTTATTTATATACTTAGTATACTTAGTATGTGTTTTAGAAAAGATAAGGACGTCGTTAAGGTAGGCAGTATAGTAGTCGTTAAGGGCGTTATATAAGATATAATTAATATAGTTCTAGAATATAGCGGGTGTATTATAGAGGCTAAATAGTATAACTAGTATCTTATAGAGTCTAAACTGGGTAATAAATGCTATAAGCTACTTATGGCCCTCCGCAACCCAGATTCAGTTAAACGTAGTAATTATATTAAGTTTAGTAAAGTACTTAGCACTATAAAGTGCGTTAAGTATCTTACGGATTAGTAGCAGTAGGTACCAATTCTTAATAGTAACTATATTTAGGCCTTAGTAGTTATAATAAATTTGTATACTGCCACTGGGCTTAGCAGTAAGGAGGAGTAGTACGGTAGCTAGTAAGGTTAATTCGCGGATAAAACCCTTATCTAGTATCTTATTAATCCACTTTTTTATACACCTAAGTTTAGTAGGTAAGAGTGGTCTATTTTTATAGTACGGGGCCTAGTTTTTAAGGATAATCTTAATTTTATAGTCCTATGGTCGGTAAGGGGGCAGCTTATCTATATTCTTAGGGAGAAAGTACTTAATATATTCGCGGAACTCCTTTAGTAAGTATTATAAAATATCTTTACGGGTTAATCCTGGTTTACCTTTTAGAAATTTTTTAACATTAGTGTTAACTATCTTCCGGCGTAGAGACTTAGGCTTAGTTTTTAGGTTTATCTTAAGGAAATTATAAAAATAAGGGGGTAGCGCTTTACGGGCTTCTTCTATTATATAGTCGCCCTCCACTAGCCAGCGGAAAGACTTTTCTAACAGGTTCGGTACTTCTATTAGGCCTATAGGCAGCTCTTTAAGCAGCTATTAGTGTTCTTCTTATTTAACTAGTTCTACTAGCTCCGCTATATAGATCCTTATTACCTTTACGCCTTTTTATTTATAGAACTAGGTAAAATTAACAGCATGAGTACATCTAATGTCGTCTAGTTTAGGGCGTATTTAGTTCTCTGGTGCTACGGCTAGGCTAGCGCGGCTTAATTAGCCCTAGGGGGCGGAAACGCGGCGGCGGCCCTATACGGTATATGCGGGAGATAGATGTAAGGTTAGGCGTTATAGGGGGGAGGTCTTAATTGCTCTGGTTTCGGTCTTAGCTGTAACGCCTTTAGCTGTTATACGCGCGGTCGTATATACGTATAGTAAATGACTTAGAGTTAGGTGTCTTATTAGCTGGCCTAGGTTAAGCGGGTGTATATAGGGGACTTATAGTTCTAGCGGTGTTTATATTCTTAGGGGTAGGGTAGTGTTTCTTAGAGGTAAGGCGGTAATCTAGTTTTCTAGAGTCTCTGTTTTATTTACTGTATATATTAGCTTACCAGTATTAGGTACCTCTTTTACTATTAGCTGACGGTATTTAAGCGTTAGCCGCGCAATATATCCGTATAGTGCTACTCGGTTATAATTAGGGATATACTATAGAAGATAGTTATAGGCATAGTAATTAAAGTTAAACTTAAGCCCTAGAACGGGGAAGTTTATACTTAGGTTGTGCTTTTTAAGCTAGGGCATTCTAAGAATTACTAGTATTAAGGGTAATAACTTTATAACGTAGAAAAGCATAAATTCTATATAGTGGCCGATTGTTATTTTTGCTATAAAGTAATGGGTAATAAAGCTAGATTGGAGTCCGTTAGCAAGGTAGAGTAGTTTTAGGACTAGAAGTCTTTTTATTATAACATTATGCTTCTTTATAAGCGAGTCTTTATCTACAAACGCTAGTGCTATACTACTACTATTAATAAGGCTTACTGTTTTAATAAGAACTTCTAAGAGTGGGTTATATAGTAAGGAGAGGTAAGTCTAAATAAGGATGGAATTTTTATTATTATTTACTGTTCTAAGATTAAATAGCAGCTAGCTTAAAATAAGGTTTAACTAATCTAGTAGTATAAATCTAATCCTTTTATCCTCCTCCCCGTATAGTTCTAACCCTTAAAGGCGACTTAGTCTAAGGGTTGGCCTTTTAATAGCTGCGTTATAGGGCTTAGCTAGTAGCTGTAGTCTTAGCTAGTATATCCTAATATATTAGTCTCTAACGGTATATATATACTAGGGGGTACTTCGCTAATAACATAGCCGGTTTTACGGTTAGTAGTAATACGGAGTACTTATCTATAGTTCGCGTACGGGACTATCGGCTAGGGCTATATTGGGAAAGGGAATTGTAGGGGTAGGTTTCTATATCCGAACCCATATCCTTATCCGCGGTTACTGCCTTAATTACTATCCCCTCTATTAAAGAATCCGCCGTAGCTAGGGGGGGGTTAGCGCGGTGGCATTAGAAGGGGATTTAGGTTTTACTAGGGGTTATAAGCATCTTTCTAGTGGCTAGGTTAACTATACGCTATATAGAGTCTGTTATTTATATAATATCTTTAGACGTTATTAGGGAGGCTATTACTACCGCTGCCGAACTTAACGGCGTCTAGGTCCATTAGGTTATTCTACAGTAATATAGGTTAATAGCCGCTAGCGGCATTTAGCTTAGCGGTATTTAACTTAATATAGTAGGTATAGTTCTATAGGTTATAAGCAAATACATCTATCTACTTACTCTAGCCTTTATAGTTAGTATCGCTAATCTTCTAGCTAAAGATAAGGGCTAGGTCCTTTATCTTAGAGGAAATATTCTTCTTAAGTAAATCCACTTTTTGTTCCTTAGTCTTATTTGCTTTAATTATTAACTTATTAAGCTCTGCTTTCTAGGACTAGTAGTTACGCTTACCTTAGCTTAAGGTATCTAACTTATTTTTAGCTACTTAGGTTATATCTATAGTCTTATAGTGTCCTCTTATATATATAAACATAGACTTTCGGTCAGAAAAGGTCTATTTACTTAGGTTATTTAGGTATATGCGTAGCGTATTAAGGCTATATTTAATATAGTTATAAGCTTTATCCGTTAGCATATCTAATATATAGAGGATTTCGTCTATTAGGGTCTTAAAGCACTTTACATCCCTCTAGAAAACGCCTTAGATTTTTATTTCCCATATTTTAAATTTTTCTTACTTTTTAATTAGTGATCCCTTACTATTAAATAGGGTTAGATCTTTTGCTTTATACTTTTTTCTATAGGGCTTAGTTAAAAGAGGGGAGCTAGTAGTAGGGTTTTTGTTGGCAATGGTCTTAATAAGTATAGTAATCTAAGAGCTTAGGTTTTATACAGTCTCGGTATATATAAGGGCTTGCTGTTTGTATTATTTAATATATAGTTTAAGTATCTTAAGGGAGTTAATTCTGTGTTAAGCTTTTTTAAGTTAGGACTTTATAGCTTAGCCTTTACTATAGACGGCTTAAAGGCCGCTCTTAATACTAGTTAAGAAGGCTGCATATATAGAGAGTTGCTAAAAGGTTCCTGCCACATTAAGGTCCTTTAGGTATTTAGGACCGTTCCTAATCGCCTAGGTAATATTAGTATAGGAGGTATCAAGGAGGCGGGCGAGCGCTTCGCGAGGGTTTGTTGGCGGGACGTCGTCTATATTATGGTCGCCCATTTTAGGAGATCTAGGTAAGGCAATCGGAATCTGTAAGGCTGGCTGTAATACTAAGATTGCTAAGACTGTACTAAGGCTATGCTAAGACTGTGCTGAGATTGTCTAGGACTGTGGTATAGTATTATCGGTCGCGCCGGGTCGCGATTGTACTAGGAAAACGGAGACAGTAGACTAGGAAAAATAAAGATCGCAATGGGGTGCAATTAGAGATACCATAAACTGTCACAGTGCTGCAATAAAGTAGACTAAATAACTACGTTGTGGTATAAAGAGGAGAAGAAGGTGGAAAGGGGGTATTATATATAAATAGTAGGGCCGGCCGCCAAGGTACTAGTAGTGGGCCAGCCAACAGTAGGAAACAGTACGAGACAGTATAAAACAGTATGCGTCAGGTCAGTGCCGTGACATAGGGTAACTATACGGCTTTATAGTATATTAAAATATACTTTACTATAAGGAAATAGGGTAGAAAAGGCGCCGCGCATAATAAAACTAGCTAATCGCTTAGAGAGAGGTATTTATCGCATAGTAGGAACCTCTAGGCCCACTTATAGGTCTTATTAGTATTAAACCTCACAACCTAAAAGCTCTAATTTATTAAGGTTAAGCACTAGATTAGGAACTAAAGTATTAAGTATATTATTATCGAATTCGCTATCTAGTATATTACTACCAAGCTCGGTAGGCAGAGGATTAATAGTAGAAGGATATTATATAGGAGTAGCAGGGTAAGCCGTTAGGCCACTAGAATTAGACTCTAACTTATTAATATAAGGTAGTTAATCTAATATAGAGCTATTTTTAGGTAAGTTAGTAAGCTAGGTACTATATATTTCAATATTATAATAATTAGGATAATTAACCTTTAAAAAATAAAGCTACTATACTATAGTAAAGCGCCTTATAGTATATCGCTTAGTAAACCGCCGACTTAGGTATTTACTACCCTCTACTACTATAGGCTTTATAACTAATATATCGAGTTTAGTAGGTAGCTATAGTAGCTGCCTTTAAGTCTTTAGTATATTCTAGCTAAAGTAGTAAACGTAGCTAGTATAGCGGTATTACTAGCCGCGTATACGTATAACTTATAGATAAACGTATACACGCGCAATTAGAAGCTCCTCTACCGCGGTAAGTATAAGTAGAAAGCTAGGAATAGGCCCCAGATTAAGCCAATTACTTTTACTAAATAGGGGAGAAAGGGTTAGATCCTTAAGGCTATTAGTGTCCTTAACATAGGCTTTATATACACCTATATTATCACCCTCTATAGCTAGGCCCATTTAGAACCACCGCTCCTTATAATAACTACACATCTTTATACATTTAGCCTGTAGTATACTCCTAAACTTCTTAATTCGCTCCAAATTAATAGCCGAAACAGATATAGCTGTAGTTAGAGCTTGCCACAAGGGAGCTTGCCATAAGGGAGCTTGCCGTAAGGGAGCTTACCATAAGGGAGCTTGCCATAAGGGGGCTTGCCGTAAGGGAGCTTACCGTAAGGGGGCTTACCGTAAGGGGGCTTGCTATAAGGGAGCTTACCGTAAGGGAGCTTGCCGCGAGGGAGCTTGCCGCGAGGGAGCTTGCTATAAGGAAGGTGGTATTAGCGGTAGAGTAGGTATTAGCAGTAAAGCAGGTATTAGCGGTAGAGCAGGTATTAATAGTAGAGTAGGCATAGGAGCTAGTTCTAGTAAGAATGTATTTAGGCTATCTATAGTATATAGCGGAGGAGTAAGCAAGTAAGCTTTACCCCGCCGATTAAGAATATAGTACTCCCGTTATATTGCCCTAATTGTCTTCCGCCGTTAAGCTATTTTAGGGGTATCTTAGCTGTTCTAGCCACGAGGTAGGAAGGCGTTCTTAGTATTATTTTTAGGTAAAGTAGTTTACTAGCGCCTTATAGAACGATTCTTAGTAGTAAAACCTAACTCTATAAGAGCTCTCCGCTTATTTAAATTATATTTAAAGGCCTAGAAAGGTAAATAAAAGTAAAAGTAATAAATAGGGAAGACGCACCTTTAACTAATATAACTAGTATAGCTTTAAAAGCTTTTTTAAAGGGCCGTCTTTAATAAAGTTAAGGCAAGGCTTATAGATATAGTACTTACTGCACTTAATTATAGTAGGATCTGCCATATATATAATATATATAGTAGTATTAATAGAGGTGTTGGCAAGAAGGAAGGTGTAATACTAAGATATTTTAATATTTATAATATTTTAATATTCATCACGTGGATTCTACTACAACCTACCACCTATAAGTTTTTTTCTAACTAATTAGAAGCCAACTTTTAAACTAATTAAAAGCTGGCTTAGCAGAAGTTTAAATTTTAGGATACCTACCTACCTAAAAGTATAGACCACTCGTACCTTAGGTCAATAGTAATAGCTAAAAAGGATATTAATATTACTAAAATTAAGCTTAAAGTAGGTGTATATAGGCCCAATTACCTAGCGCGCGCCTATATAAAATCTAAACCGTACACCAGACCTTCTTACAAAGGTCTAGGACTAAAACAGCCGCTAAGTTACTAATTTACAGGCGGTGTGGCCTATACGCTTAGCGGTAATGGATATTACGTCAATCTCTTATATAAATTATAAGCTAAGTAACGTATATTATAGGGTTTTAACTAATACCCTAGTTTTGACCAAGCTAGCATACCGCCTGCTATTTTAAGTAAAGTTTTGTTGTTTTACCAAAATTAAAGTAACATATATATTTAAAAGGCGGTATATCATGCTAAGGCTTACCTAGGCGTAATAGATACAACTTAGGTAAAGTTTTGATGTTCCTTTCGGTCAAAACTAAGGTATTAGTCAAAACCCTATAACATACGTTACAGCCTATAAAGGCTCTAGTATCCCCCCCCCTATATACACGCGCAACACATATAGCAATTTCGCTTTATACGCACTAGAGAATTTCAAGTTTAACTCTTATAATTAAGCTTAAAAGATTAAAGGCCTTGCCTTTCTTGTGGGTATATAGCCCTTTTAGCAAGCGCATAGTATCTATACTAGATAGTGCACTTAACTAGTAATTACCAAAATTGCTATATATGTTGCGCGCATACATAGGGGGGGGGGCACTAGAGCCTTTATAGGCTGTATAGTAATATACACAACTAGCTTTACCCTCCTCCCCCTTAGCGAGTTACAGATTTAGTATAGGCATCTAATTTCGCCTAATTGCCACCAACTATACATAGTAATTAAA
>Ga0307515_10015379_pt1 | contig 14103 bp, 3 predicted proteins | sample 17_EM_MG_FD_194513 | JGI IMG/M metagenome (GOLD analysis project Ga0307515, IMG submission 194513) | Populus trichocarpa ectomycorrhiza microbial communities from riparian zone in the Pacific Northwest, United States - 17_EM | ecosystem: Host-associated > Plants > Roots > Unclassified | place...
TCCAATTAAAATATAGAGCGGCTATGCTTTCTTACCGCCGGCGTATTATATTAGTTAGGTCTTATTGCTAGCTAATATAATTAGCACTATAGTTACGCTAAGCAGTAGCTGCTCTTGCGTCTCCTACTACTAGTCTACTATATTAAGCTTATTGTATATTCTTATTCCTGCTAATAAGTACTGCCTTACTAGCGAGAAAGTCATATCTCCTTAAAAAGGGCCATAACTAATAAGAAAGGACACGATCTTTAGAGCATTTCGGTAACATACCAGTAGCTACTAGTCCCCTATAGTTACAATTATTTCAATTTACTACAGTTAATTACTCTTAGATTGCATCTATTTTGAAAGTAGTTTTACTTTAACATCATTAGCACTCTAGTAAGAAAAATAGTCGGTAAATACTCCCTAAAGCCTAATATTGTTAAACCACTCGTTAATAGCGCAGTTAAAAGTCCCGTAGCTTACCTACTATAAGACCTATATATATTCTACCTTACTGCCAAACGGATAAAATAGGGGAGGTATCTTATCTAGTACACTGCCAGTACGCTTAATACGCGGCATAATATCATATACTACCGTAGTATCGTCCACAGTTTGCGGATTTCCTTAGTTCCGTCCCAGAGGCTTTCCCACAGCACGGCCAATGGCCTCTTTAAATATTTTAGTTTAAAAGACGTCTATAGATATTCTAGTCAAAGTTTACCAATTAGTCTCAACTATCACCAGGTTATATACCCTATTAAATATTACAAAATCATTATTATAGTACACATCCGCAGCCCCGTTATTCGGCTTATTAATAATATTATCGCCTAGAGCTTATACGGGTGGCCACTTATTACCTTACTCCAATTTAGCCTTATAATTAGTTATATAATGCCCTTCTAAGGTTTAATAGTATAATAGTGCATCGTTGTCTATATATTATATAAGTAGCCACTTATTATATTACTCTAGCTCAGCCCTATAATAAGCTGTCTAATACTCCTCTAAGCTTTAATAGCGTAAGGGTATATTATTATTTATCTCTTTAATATTAACGCCCTCATATCTACCCTTCTTCCGTTTCTGTTGTCTTAGATAATATCATTTATAACAGGTTAAACCACCTATACTTTTTACTTTAGTCCCGCACTTTCTACATTGCCACTAGATAGAGCTTATTTATAAATTGCCGCATTAAGCTATAATTTACTACAGTTTAGTTAAAAGGGAGCCAAAAATAACATCCATGTAGAACCGTATATTCGAAGTAGTATTTATAGCTCATACTATATTATAAGCTAGTTAAGATAGGAGGAGTATAGTAAGAGCATGGCAATATCCATAGACACTAATGCGCTAAATAGCGCAACCTATTGCGTTTTACGCTAATTTACACTAGATCGCGTCACGTTAAGCTAGGAGACTCTACTTATTACCAACGTCGCGCCGCCTCTCTATTATACTAAGTACAGGATTCTAAATACTACTATTCCCTACTTAGGATACTAGACTGTTTTTTACAATAGGACGCGATATACAACAGCGGTATGCCGTAAATGCGGCGTAGTACAACTCTACAAGCGCCACGGACCCGCGAAAAGACATATAGCTTATCACTAGCTTAGGTATTACTACAAAGAGACTTAATACTATTAAGCGGACTTTTAAGCAGGTTATTATTAAGGACGGTATCCTATATATTTCATTTCGCGGACAACTAAATGATTTACTACGCAAGTAGGCGATCTAGAAAGTTATCCGTTAGGTAGTAAAATATAAGAAGGCACCAGCGCTATAGGTATACAAGGCTATATAGAATATACTAGCCCGCGCATAGTTAAATATGCGCAAAAAGATAAAGGTGCTAGGGCGGCCTAGCATTAACTATATAGTAGATGCGGAAAGGGGGCATACGGCTACCATAAACTCGCAGAGTTTGTCCTAGCTTAACTATACGCAGAACTGCGGCTATAATCTTAAATGACTTATTATACTACTTTATAAGCAGAAACTAGATAGTATAAACTTAGTCCTAAGTATAGACGTAACCTTAAGTCTAGTATCGCTGTCTAATACACCTTAAGACCTACATATAGTCAAATATTAGCTACTAGTTAAGATGTTTTTAGAGGCCAGGGTGGATTATAATAAGGAGTAGATATGGGCCGCCTATATAGAGACTATACCTATCCGAAACAATGGGGCCTTAAGGGCTACTCTATTAAGGGCAGTTTATTATAGGGTGGGCTAGGTTATATTTACGGCTATCCGCAGAGATAGTATATAGGTATCCGTTATAATTATAATATATTACTAACGTTTATCTAGCCCTATCTCTAGCATAACATATTTCGCTAGGCGGGCTAAAAGGTATTAATTAATTATAGCTAATCTAATCTATATAGAGATAGTAACTTTAGTTAAGTTTGCCTTATAGCGAGACCTCTTATCGCACTAGGAAGCCCTAAGATTATTACCTATATATATAATCTTAGGTTATCTAGACGTAATATAGCGAATTGCCTTTACTACAGGCTCTTCTATTGGGGGCAACTATATAGACATTATATTTGTCCTGTGTTTTACTAGCTAGTAGCCAGTATAGTAGGACAAGTATCATTTTAAGGGCCTATAGCATTAGCGACAAGTTTCTTAAGATATAGTAACAGCGTACTAATACTAGGAATAGCATACCCAATATAAGCAGGAGAGGGCGTTAGGTTATATTGCCTTAGCAGCAGCTATAACAAGAAAAGGATTAGATCCTATTTAAGGTTATTATAGTTTAGCAAAAATAGAGGCAGCCTATACTATACGGAGAGTAATTAATAATAGTTGCGGTTACTAGCGAGATATCTAAACTACAATCTGACTAGTTAAATACTTAGGGAATATTTAGTTATAAGTTTAAATTAAAATAAGGGCTTTAAAATAGAGTTAATCTAAAGCTCTAATCTAATTCTAAGGCAACCGTTTAGTTAAATTCTAGTTTAACTTAACTTTAGCCACAAATTTTTAATATTCTAAAAAACACGCTAAAAGTTACTAAAAAGTTGGTAACTTTACTATATACAGAATCTAAACTAAGGTCTTAGCGTTAGTTTAAATTAAAAGCTTAAAGCTCCTTATTTAAACTCTAGATTAAATCTAAAGGCTTTAGATTATATACGTCCGTATAACCTATAGAGCTACAAACGCATATTAAATTAGGAAGGAACGCGTTCTTTCTACTAGACTTTTAGTTTAGATTTAAAAGTAACAGATTATAACTAAACAACCCCTTAAAATCTAAATCATAGATTAGCATTAATTAACCGCTAGCCTAAAAGGGATAGAAACTAGGATCACTAGGCTTTATAAATTAGGCTATCTTCACCGTAATACGCTTATCTATTTTAGAGATCTTATTTAGCTATAACATATAATATCATAATATACCATATTTTACCCAGTACTATAATAAAATTGTAAATATTAAAGGCCTATAGCTATTACCGCTCTTAACTTCTATCTAGTGTCCCTATTTAAGGGTCTCGCTGCTAGTAAAGTCTATAACATCTATTCTTACCACCCTCCTTATATTCCAACGCCACCAACATCCTCTCCATTATTATTATTCTTATTATTATCACCAGCACCGCCCCAGCCGTTATTATTAGCGCCCTCTCTATCAGCCTCATTTTACGCTTTAGTATAATTACTAGTGCCACTAATATTTACTACACCCGCGAAGTTAGGGATAGCAATATTAAAGTCAACGTCCATATTATATAAAATAGGCGTATAATCGGCTATACGCTAGCAATAGATATACTATATAGTTTTGTTGACGTTAAACAGGGCGATAAGTTACTAGAAGTGCTCTTTCTGCTTAGAATTCTTAAGGTTAATAAATACCTTATTATCCTTATACTACTTCTTAATTTTATAATACGCGGTATTTATAAAGGTCTTATTGCCGGTATAATAATTATAAACTACCTAGGGACTACTAACAATAACAAGGCCCGCTCGTGGTTTAGTAATTATAAGAAGGTTTCTTACTATATCCTAGACAAATTTTAGCGGACTAGCGACTGTTATATTATATACCAATAACTCCACCTAGCCGCCTTAGATGCCGTTAACAGTGAAGACCTTAATCTCACTAACTACTAGCGTAAATTCCCGCCACTTACTGCCATCTTGCTGGGTATAGCACCATTCTTTAAGCGCATATAGCGCTGCGGAGTAGATAGCAAGTTAGGCTATATATAAAACGGCAAAGCCAACCTCTAATAGCTTAAATCTAAAGTCTATTAGCGCCATAGCTACCTAAAATACGCGTTAAGCGTGGACTAGGTTATACGTTAATTAGCTAAGCTTGTTCACCTATATAGTACTATTGACGGCGAGGAAGGTGATAGGGTAGTCGTAGCGCAGCATATCCTTAAAAAAGCTCGCCGCCAGCTTTAACTACTCTCGGTTCTTAACTATTAGGCTTATTTAAAGCTGGCCATGTAGCAGGACGGTATTTATAAGACATATAATATCTTTAATAAATCGATATTGCAGCGAGAACCATATTGTATCTATATCAGCCGCGAGGAGACGCGTATAGAGGGAGATGGATTTCTAATAGTAGAACGGATTATCAAAATTGGGACTAAGGATTGGTTTTGGTTAATATATATTACTAAAGAGAACCTAAGGTATAAGGTTGCTAGTCTAGATCTATAAATCTCCCTAAATTAAATATAGTCTACTCTAAGCGAACCTAGTAAGACTGCCTAGCTTAAACGCCTTCCTAGCTTTGTTATGAAAAACTATATATATAGCGCTAATGGAATATACACGAGTTTGTAAGACTATATTAGGTGTTATAAGAATAATATTAGCCTTCTTAGCCAGGTCTGCGATAACTACATTAGCCACAAGTGTTAATCCTATCTTATTATCTTGCGTTATATTATTACTAAGCGTAAATTAGTATAAGTATTAGCGGAATTTAGCGTATTTAGTTATATTAGGGTCTATAATAGAATATAGGTTTCCGTCGCTATCTAAGACACCTATAAGGTATAACAACTACTAACCTTTAGATAAATCTATAACCTATAACCGCTTATTAAAGCTAGTAGTATTACTAGCCTTAAACGTATAGTAGAGTAAAAATACTATATTTAGCATAGACGCGTCCTTATCAATTATAGCATAGTTATCCTATTCCTTAAAATACTTAGGATAAGTATTAATGCCTGCCGCTGTTCGCTATATAATAGCATCCCGCTTATAGACCTTAGTTTCCGTTAAGCACATATAGCGGCAAAGGACGATAGGAAATTTAGCGGGACGGCCTTATATAATTAGTGCCTTATAGTCCTCTATAAGCGCATTATTAATTGTTTTAGCTAGCATATCTAGTTAGCAATTAAGCGGCAATAGGACCTAGATTCTAGTAGGATCCTACTAGGGCAACCTAAGTTAATACTAGTATCGTACTAAAACAGTTAAAAAGGTTAATTTCCTAACACTACTAGGGCCTTATATTAACAAAATACCGCCTATTATATATTTAAGCGCAGTATAGGCACCCATTTACTCTTTATTAAGTAACGGCAAAACAGCCTTAAGGGCATTATTAACTAAGTTCTTCCTATACTTAGCAATATTATAGTTAAAGTAATTAATACGCGGGAGATTTGTAAAGTTATTAGATAGCGCAATTTAACACTTAATATAAAAACTATTGCCTTCTTACTATAGGTAGTATAGAGTATTAATCTCTTAGGAGATTCTAACTTTAGGGACACGCTCGGTTATAAGACATTTAATACCCTATGCCGTAATTAGGGCCTTACTTAGGTCACCAACTATTATAAAGTTATTACTGCTTAGGACATACTCCGGAGTAAATGCGGGGTTTAGTATAAACTTATAACCTACCTATAGTTAAAAGATAAAAGTATAGTAGTTATAGCCGGAGCTAAAGGGAGTAGTATTAATAATAACTCCTTTCTAGCTGGCCTAGCTATCTGCGTCTTTACCTAAAAATAAGATATCAATAATAGAGTTAGTGCGAAGGGTAAGACTATTAACTATCTAGATAGTAGCGTAGTAGACTTAGTCCGCGCCACCTAGAAAGGTAATAAAATAAATAATAGTAGGTACCTAGGGGTTCTAATTAACGGCCTTAAGGCTTATAACTGCGGCATAGAACTAGACTATAAAATACTTAAAAATACTATTAAACTAATACCTTATAGGGATTTTATATAATAGTCGGTCCTCTACTAAGAGCTACATACTAAGCTAGATATTTACGTTATAGTTCTTCCACTAGCAACCTAAAGGATTATTAACACTCTACTATTATAGGCTCGTGTTTAGGCTTATAATATAACTATTAAGCTATTTAATACCTAGTATAAAGAAGTAGATAACAACCGCAGGACTATTTAACAGCATATCCCAAGCTTTATAGATTTACGGCGTAAATAGGCCGAAGTCCCTATTAATAAAGAAATACTTATTAAGTAACGTGCGTATACCTAGTATGAGTTTATTAGAGGCAATAACAAACCTAATATAGTAAAGTTATAGGGTTATAGCATCTTACGGGAGAATGCGAGTAAGATACTTAAGTGTAGTTAGATGTAATAGTCATTAAGTAACCGGAGAAGTAGTATTAGCAGTATTAACCTTAACGTTGCCGGCAATATTAGTATCTATAAATTAGACAGACGCCGTCTTATATAAACAATAAGTAAGCATTCTACCGGTTTTATAAAATACCTAGAACGTAATACCATATACTATAATATGCTCTTTAATAATTTGCATAATAAACTAAACTATAAGGTGGTTATTATTTGGAAGCTAGAGTATATTTAAAGGTTTGGCCATTATAGAATTGCTATCCTCTATATAGGTATCTAGATTATCTACTAGGCTATCCGCCACTAGATAAAAGCTAGCTATATTAAAAGGTTTAGGCGATAAAGAGGTAGCAGCTATACTTAAAGCGGCAGCACCTAGTACATCTACCTTACCTAGAGTGGTTACGGCGTCTATCACCTGAATCAAAGTAGGTCTACTTATATAATTATTAATATTATACCCTATAACTCCGCAGTTCTTATATACCTAACTATAGAAGACAGTTTAATAGTCTAGGGAGCCATAGTTTAGGCAAGTCCGCTTCTTCTTACCTAATAGCTAAGGATAGTCTCGCTTTCTATGGCCTATAGCACTATATTAGTTACACATCACACTAGGATAGTTGCTCTTAAGATAACTGGCTTCCCTATAATTATTACATATAAAGTTAGGGCAGTTAACTTTAAGATAACCGGCCTTACTATAGCCGCGATAAAGTTAAAAGGCTTTCTTAAGAGGACAATTAGCGCGTATATGGCCGGTAAATAGACAGAGATAGCATTTCGGAGCGTCGTTAGCTGAGAGGTATAGACTACCAAGCTCTAAAAGAAAAGGCTTATCAAGCACAGGGCCCTTACCGTTACCTTATAAGACACCGGAGCCCGTAGTCGCCATAGTTAAGGCAATCTTAAAAACTATAACGCCCTTAGCGAACTTTTTATAATCACAGACGTAGTTAACATTACGAGTTATAAAATAATTAGTAGGTAGGTCTATTTTAGTAGCAGGCTATATTAAGTAGTAATTTATATAAACATATTAGTAAACACAGACCCTCCATTATATAGCTAAGGCCAAAAATAAGGCAGCTAACTTACTACGTTATAAGGCTCTATAGCTTAAATAGATCTATAAAGGCACCAATTATAGAGGTAGATGCTAGTAGGGTAGAAGTAAGGGTAGGTAGTTAGTAGAGTTAAGTTAATTAGTAAAGGTAAGAAAATAAAGCGCGCCTTAATAAAATTATATAAGTAAGGCCTTGGCGGTAAAGTATATAATTATACACTCTACAGGTTAAACGCGTATAAGGGTAAATCTATAGTAATAAGACCAACCTATAAAGGAAGACGCGGTATAGTATAAGTTATAGGGACTACTCTACCTAGCCTATCTCTTAATATAGGCTAGGCGATAGTCCAGCACTATTAAGCTCTTATAGTTTATAATGCGAATATATAGATATATAGAAGGGTAAGGGAAAAGAGAAGCAAGTAGTAAAGTAAAAGCACTTTACTATAGGTAGGCTAATTACGTTATAGGTAAACAGAAACTCAAACACTATAATCTATCAAAAATGTCACTAATAAGCACAGCCTGCCACTACTAGAAAGTATAAGTCTTTTCCTCCCTTAATTAGTAAGAGAAAAGGTATTATTAACTAAATAATCTCTTACTAGAGTACTAGGTGGGGAGCGGGATATTATAAAACTATATATAGTTCTAAACAGATCTAAAATAAAGATATTAAATTTAAGAGACTTTAACGCAATAAATACTATAGTAGAATATTAACCTCTTATATAATACTAAATAGATAAATAGCAAGATAAGTTAACGTTACTAAGTGGCTAGATACTAGTATATACAACATATTTACTATCCTAAAATGCCCTAAAATGCCGCAAAATGCCGCAAAATGCTATTAATTATATAAACTTACAATATAAGATATAAAACCTCCTACTACCTTTTATAGTAGATATGCGTTTAAATAAGTACTAAATATTTATACACAGACATAAATCCCGCGTACTAGATAATTATTATTTTAGATAGACTTATCTAGCAGGCCCTTAAGTGCTATATAGTATAATAATAATACTAGTAATTACGAAGTAAGTGTAATACGTCACCGTCTACTAGAAGTACTACCTGTTATATACTAAGCACTTCGCAGTAATAGAGTCTATATATATAGATATAGGCCAGCCCTCTAACTCTAGTAGCGCGTATATCCACTAACTTTATATAATAATGAGAAATATAGTAACGCCTATAATAAGTGTAATACGTCGCCGTCTACTAGAAATACCACCTATTATATAGCAAACACTTTATAATAATGGAGCCCGCATATATAGATATAGGCTAGCCCTCTAACTCTAGCGGCGCGTATATATACTAACTTTATACAATAATAAGAAATATAGTAACGCCTACAACCTCCTATAGTCTACTATGCTGTAATAACTAGTTACCCCTTTATAGGCACTTAACAAATCACTCGCATTAAAAACTATAAGAGTTTAGCAGTACTAGACCGCCACCTAGCCCTAAACAGGCTGGGTAAGGTAGTCCCTATAAGTTATATAATTATACCCTTATTTAACTACACAGTACTAAGTCTAGCCGCATTTACCCTAACTAGTAATAGTAAACTATAGCTAATTTCACCTCTATGCGGGCATATGCGGGCAATTATAAGATCTACCTCTTTACCTCTTCTTAATTAACTTTACTTACTCTACCTTCTATCTCTCCTATAACTAACCTCTAACTATGTCTAATACTAGAGTTATGCTAGTATAGCGCTAGCCAGCTACTATATAAAGCCCTCCTATTTTAATAGTTACCTTCTACTTAATATATACCGCAATATTATACGTACCTAACTAAATAAGCGACTTAATAATAACGTAACTATAGGTAAAGCCGGACGCGTAGTATAAGGAGAACCTAAAGCTAACTAAAGATACAGATATTACCTAAGGCTTTAAAATAAGCATTAAAAACTACAATAGACTAAAAGAGAAGGTTAAAGATATTATAATTAAAGTTAAGCCTAAGTACGTAATATATCGCGGCAACTCTATAATAATAAAAGAAGGGCACATTAAGGAGTTTTATAAGTAACTCCTATAATTTACTAATGCTCTACTAGATTAGAAACTGTAGGTAATCCTAAAAATTATAGGAAGTACTTATTCCAATCGCGTAAAAAGGGTACTAAGTACCTCTAAGAGTGGGTATACTCTATATAAATATATATTACCCCTAAAGACCAAAGCATAAGATAAGATAACGCCACCTTAGCTGCTATATACGACACAGCCTATAAACGTTACTATAACCCTACTATATAGTATCCCTTCGCCTTAGCTAGTAACCCTAGCGGTAAGTAATGTAATTAATATAGGAGATATTGAGATTAAAATCTAATCTATAGGCTTAATAGGTAAGTTAATAGTTAGGGTAGTCTAAGTCTTATATCTAATAAGTAGAAACCTATATATAGCTCTAGGTAAGCTATAAAAGGAATTATAAGCCTATATAGAGCTTAACATTAACAGTCCACCTAAAAAGAACATCTATATATCGCCGTAGAGACATAAAAACCTTACAATACGGTTAAAGGGCATACTTATTATAGCTCTTAGCAAAATAGCGTAAAATGGCATAAAGGAGGCCGTGCTTATAGCATTACTCTTACCTCCTAGCTTAAACTCCTAAGTTACTACCACTAATAATATACCGCTAGCTATTAAATCTAAGGCGCCTAGACGCAATAAATATAGCGTAAAAGATAGCTAGTAAGTCCTAACACCGCGTAAGGCTAGCGGTAAGAGTAAATTAGAAGAAGGTAAGAAGCGGAGTTATTTAGGATTAGCAGCATATAGCTCTAATAAAGATAGTAAGGGCGAGCCTATTAGATATAAGAAATCGGATAATAGTAAAACTAAATTAGGTAGATATAATAAATAGCCTTAACTAAGATCAGTAATAAGTGCCCTAGCAAAGGATAATAAAAGCGAGCCGGCTGTGCCTAGGAAGTTAAACAGTTATAAGGCTAACCTAAATAGAAGTAAGAAACGCCCTTAAGCAGAATTAGTAGTAGGCACCCTTACAAAAAATAGCAATAATAAGCCGGTTGTGCGCAGAAAGTAATTAGTAAAGGGAAAACGTAACCTATCTACCTATAAGCCCACATTAGCAAGTAACAGCAGTACTAAAGAAATTGCCGCAAATAACGGCAAATCGCCGTAATCTATCATTAAACCTAAAGGTATACACTAGCCTGATGATGTAATAGACGACCCTACTACTATATTACTAACCGTTAATATCCCTTAAGATATTACCGCAGAGAATAGTAAATTGCCGTAATGTGCCGGTAGACACAATAATTAGTTCCTATATTACACTAACTCTAAAGATATAGAGAGTGGAGACAAAAATAAGGATTTAGTTAATAATAGCAACTAAGATAAGGATTTGGTTAATGATAACAACTAAGACGTAGACGTAGAGAAAGAACTTAACCAGTAAACTTTCTTAGCCCAGCTCTATAAGGCTAGGAAGGACAACCTAGATAGCGCACTAGCGTATATAACGGAGGCGGATCTTCTACTTACTCTAGAGTATTTCCTATTTATCTTATTAAAAGTACTTTCTAAAACCGCCCTAATCGAACTCCCTAATTAGGGCCTTATATTAGGCTTTAAATTTAGCCCATACTAAGTAGTATATATAGCTTAGGCATTTAAGTAAGAGAGAATAATTAAAGGAGGCGGCATCTATACAGATAAACCCGGCGCGGGTAAGACTATATAAATAATCACTTAATAGCTAATAAACTACTTTTATTATTAGAACGTAATAGACGTTTAAAAGGCCTAAGCTGCTAAGGACGTGACCTACCACCTACCTAAGATGTATCCGTTGGATTTAAAATGCCCACAGGTAGCAAAGCAGCCGATTATATACTACTGCGAAGACAACCCTAAGAAGCTATACCCTACAGACCCATAGCGAGGCTACTTAGTTATCTTTACGCTAACCCCGGGCCTGCTAAGATTCCTAAAGGACGCGAGTGTAATATTATAAGACGGCACAATTATAAAGCGCCCTAACCCACCCTAGATTACAATTCTCGCCCCTAGCTATAATAAAGTTAAGATATTTAGTAAACTAAAAAAGGATAAATGGCCGCAAATCTATAAGGCTCTTAAGTGGACTAATAAGAAATAATAGGAGAACGACAACAACATATATCTAGTTAGTAAGGCTCTCCTATTACACCTATAGGGTAAAGCCAGGTTTAAGAATAATTATAGCCCTGCCCCCAATATGACGAAGCTATTAGCGCTAAGACACTTAACCTAATTCCTTCTAATTACTACGCGAAATTGTATTACCATATAACTAATACGCGGGTTTATTACTATATAAACTAATATATAGAAACACCTAAATGGCCAATCCCCTAAAACGTATTAGAAATTAAAGAGTATAATATAGGTTAGGCGTATCCTCTAGGATAAATGCCACCTAGACACAACCGGTAGAGTCTTAATGTCATTTATTAAGGATATAGTTAAGGAGTACTATATCGCGTATAATCGCAGCCCTACCATATAGGGTATGTCTAGCACGCCTAATAATAGAAACCTAATATAACTAATACGGTTTATTATAGCAGGATTAAAGAGGCTAGAGTAGGAAAAAGCTAATAAGCTAAAGGGAACGGAGTTTAAAGTACTGCTTAAGCTTAAAGAAAAAAATATCCAGCTAAAGAAGAAGGAATTTAACCGTCTCTATAAGGATGCGAAGACCAACCCAGCTAGAGTAATAGTAGATAGGAAATTCGGCAAACTAGCTATATTTTTCCATATAGTTATTCCAACGTTTTAAATATATAGAGGGGAGTTAACACTCTGGTTTAACTAGTAAAAGCTTATCTTAAAAAACAGCTATCTTAAATTAGTTATATTATAGGCCAACCCTAATAATACTGAGGCGGCTATAATTATAGCTATAGAGAACCAAGTAAGGATAGAGCAGAGGCGCTAATATAAGGAACTTCTGGCTATATAGGAGGAAGATAGCAGCGATTTAAATACTAAACCTAAGATACCAAAACTTACCTAAGCTAAGTTATATACTAACACAAAAACGGTAGTAAGCGTAGCCTAGGTTATCCAATACTAGGACTAGTATGCCCCTATTATAATTAAGTCTAATAAGTCTAATAAGTCCAATAACAAACGCCTAAAAACTTAAAGTTGCACACTTAAGGACCTAATTATCGCTAAGTAGACTACTAACCCGCTTAGTAAGGAGTTTACTAATATACTTAACCGCTATTTTCAATAGAATACAAAGTTCTTTTAAGCTAAAAAAATTTATAATTACGTTTATATTAAAAAATAAATAGATAGTTCAGTGTATAAGATTATTATTACCACTCACTTACCTCTTATACTAGCTTATTAGTTTAATAGGCTATATAAAGAATACGGTAAAGATAAGGTGCTCTACTATACAGCCAGTATATCTAATATTAAGAAGGCCGAGGCTAGGTAAACCTTCAACACTAATAACTCTAAGTAGATCCTACTTTACACCTTCACATTAATTAGGCTATCTATTAACCTATAGCGCGCAAATTACACCATTATAGTTAAGCCAAGCCATAAGCTCTCAGAGGTAAAGCAACTATTTACTTAGATAGATTAATAAGGACAGACTAAGCCCATTTACTATAGTACTATTATAGCCAATCGGAAGTCGAGTATTAAGTAAAGGATATTAAAGTTAACTAAATTTACGTTATTACTGCATAAGTTAGTATATAAGGAGAAGGCCAATTTAAGCTTAAAAGCAGGCTAAGATAAGAAGGAAGATACCAAGACTATCTAATGCTAGTAACAATTATAAGAGTATAATATAACTATAGATAGTTCCAAATACTATATATAGCCGCTATATAGCGAAACCTATTATAATTATATAGTGGCGTATATATAGGCCAAGGGACGTATCTTCTAATAACTTATAGGTAGTAGCGTAGCGTATATAGTAAACTTAGTCAACTAAAATATTTCTAGTATTATTATTTCTAAGAGAGCATTAAGCTACAGCTTACATCACTTTTATTATTAAGGCGGCGTTTAGCCGCAAATTGCAGCATTATTATTAGCGGTGTAGTATATAGCCGCAAAATGTAACTAAATGCGGCTAAATACTAAAATTGCTTAATTAGCATAAACCTAATTTAAGATACTAGTAAATTTTTTTATAATACCGCCCCGCCCCCTATACTTACTAATATTAATAAAATATATATAAAATATAAAATATTAAATTTTTATTAATAATATTAAATTTATAAAAATTATATATTTTTATATGCTTAGTAATATTAATAAAGCGTATATAAAATATTAAATTTATAAAAATTATACATTTATATAT
>Ga0307515_10015380_pt1 | contig 14102 bp, 6 predicted proteins | sample 17_EM_MG_FD_194513 | JGI IMG/M metagenome (GOLD analysis project Ga0307515, IMG submission 194513) | Populus trichocarpa ectomycorrhiza microbial communities from riparian zone in the Pacific Northwest, United States - 17_EM | ecosystem: Host-associated > Plants > Roots > Unclassified | place...
AGCTTTTGGTTTTTGGAGTCGCGTATGCCGCGTAATCTTTAATCCAGTTGCAGTCGTGCAGCACTGAACAACCATACGCAACACAAACACGCTCAAAGAGGCCAGTGATGGCCCTCACTTCGCCCGTCGGCAACAGTTCAGACATCACAATGGATGTCACGCCTGCTAGTCTGCTTTCATTGCGCCCCTGATCAACCCCAAATCACTCCATCAGGTAATCCGTCGTTAGGAGAATGGTCTTGCCAACTGGGAGGGCCAGAATGAGTACACCCTTTAGGTTCAGTAACCAATCGATCGCTGTGGTGCGTTGTCACCTCGTCCATAAAACCTTTCTCTTGACGGCCCGATCTATCTCAATCAAGCCAAACCCTGCCAATGTTCACCCAGTTGACGACCCCCTCGCGCTACGACTCGACTCCTCCTACTACTATTGATTTATAAACCCTGTTCCTGTTCAATTCACAAGTGCACTACATTCCAAAACGTAGCGAAATTATCTAAGAAATGTCAACAAGTCTATCCGCGACGGCGTCGTCCGATTCACGAATCATTAGTACCAGCATCAGTGCTACTCTGGTTCAGGAGCTTCCGTGGATCAATAATACCACACCCACGTTGGTTCCATGCTATGAAACACGCCCAGCACCTCATTCCAAACGGAGATAGCACTTGTCCACCCAGTCACACCAATGTCCCGAATCTCGAGACATGAGAAGGATGAATTTGCATTCCGCAGTTTAGTAGCGATGTCGTTGATGCTGTGGTCTACCGATAATTCACGACAAAACTGACTGAAGCGTAGGCACTTGAGGCATTTGAGTGTAGTGAGGACTTCGACGACATTGAGGAGTGCCTGAAGGAAAATGAGCCGCCAGGGTCTTGGTAATTGAGCGAAAGGGCCAACTTACATCATCGAACACGGACAACCACAGGTTTTCTAGGAATGGAAGAATTGTCACCATTCGCTTCACCATTCGTGCGTCGGAAATCGTAGTACTGTATGCTCGTAACATTCGCACCCGAGCGGTTGACTGCGTGACCTCTTCCCCGAACCAATCCTCATCACATTCACGTAGAGAGAAGATGACCTCGATCGCTTCCACTGGTCGACCGGGTACGAGCTGGTTGACCAGTTCAGGTGAGGCTTTCAATTCTTGGAGATTGGGCAAGGCATTCGGCGGAATTGGGGGTAAAGGACGTATTGTGTACCACAAATTGAGTTTCCTGATCGCCTTTTGTGCGGTGATGAACGCAGCGGCACCTGTTCTGGAAACCTCGGTCCCAGAGATCGTGAGGTCATGTAAGAAGGGAAGGTCGATATCCGCCAGCTTCACGAGTTTACCTTCGTCGCCCTGTATGTTGAGCCGTGTAAGTGTAGTGGCAGACGCATGGAACAGCGATCGACAAAATTCGAGCGATGGGTAGTCGAGCGTAAGGCGGAGATCTAGATAAGATATCTGGAGGCGTATGTGAGGCGTTGGAATAACACCATCCGGGTATATATTCCGTTCCAGGGAGATTTGGAGCGGCATGTTTGCTGCTGTCCCTAGAAGAGCGTCCAGAAACGTCTTGCTCAGATTAACATAACTTATCAACACCTTTCTTAATCCAATCATCTTTGGAAGCACTGTTTGGATATGTGAAAGCTGCTTGTCGTCGCTGTGAGGCCTAGGACGCGTTAAGGATAGTCCACGAAGGTGAAGAATACGAATGGCGGCGCATATTCGTGGATTGGCAAGTAGGTCGTCGACGGAACCTCTTAGACCTAGCTTCGTTCCTAGGTCTATTCGAAGCTTTTTGAAGAGTATGGGTTGGGCGATACTACGGAGAGAGCGAGAGGTGACGGAAAGCGCTTTCAGCGTCTGGGGTGTCTCTGCAAATTCGGCGATTTGGAGTTGTATTTCCGGAGGGATATCGAGTAAGCCGATAGCTACCATTTGTCGGATCGCAACCGGTTGTGGTCTGGTGCAACAACGCGCTTGACAGGGCGGCCTGACAGCTCCGCGCTGTACGTGTCAGATCACATATGTGTCAGATAACGAACAATTGCATAGTTTTAGGGGCCTTGTAGTCGTATCGTTAAATTAAATTCAAAAATTCAAAAACTGACGTCTGGAGTTGATACTTAGGGCTTTTTAGTCGCATAGTTAGATAAAATTATTAAAAATCGAGTTCAAATTGAAAATTCTGAGGGTTCGTGAGCACAACTTGAATCTCGTAAGAGCTGCATCTAGTGCGGAAAGCAGTTCCCCTTCGGCAATGCAGATGAGGTTAAATAATTTGTAGGCTCCCCATGAATTGACCTTCGAGAAGACGGCGCCACACGCAGACAATCGAGCAGGTCTGGGATCAGCAGTAAGGGGTAGTGGTCCTTCCGAGTCATCCGATTGAGGTTCTCGACATCGAGGCGGAGCGGGCACTCTTTCGTTCTGATGAAGAGGATGGGTGCGCCGGACGGCGACTGCAAAGGGCGAATAAAGTAGTTTGCGAGGCTGTTGTCTAAGAAATTGCGAAAGGCCAGCTGTTCGACGTCGGAGAGGGGTACCGTGCTTTCCTCTAGCTTCCAACTTTGACAGCTGTCACGAACCTGAATGAATACTAAGCAAGAGTATGGAACAGGCGATAGCACGGAGGGTTGATTTGAGGCGACTGTATTTATCCTAATTCGTTACGAATCCTTGTCTCAATTCACGAGTATGGAACGGGCGATGTAAACCATATTGTTGCCCCCGACGAGATGCCGAACCCTCGCAGACTCGTCTGTACCTGTCTTTTCCCCTGCCGAAACTATGCGAAACCCACGGGGGAGACCACTTCACGGCAATCTCTTACACAAATATCCACGTACTCATCCATTCCTATTCCACCATACCGCCTTCATCTTGTCACTCCTCATTCTCTTGCAGGTCCTCCACGCTTCACTCCCGCCCTTCAGCCCATTCGTACCACCACGCTTCCTCCCACTTATCGCCTGGTCACTCCTTCTCTCCGCCTTCTCTCTTGCATTCTACTTTACAATGTACGTTTCCTTATCCCACACCCACTCTCTCCCACTCGCACCTCACCATTTCCTCATGCTTCTCGCCCCAAGAAGGGTCCCCCACTCCAGGAAATTGCAGTCGCACTCATTGCAAGCCTTCTCGGAGGGTTCGGGACCGTGGCCATGTTTTGTACCCTCGGTGTCTATGTATATATAGAGCGTGAAGCGGCCTTTCGACCGGGCGCAGCTTTTGGTTTTTGGAGTCGCGTATGCCGCGTGATCTTTAATCCAGTCGCTGTCGTGTAGCACTGAACAACCATACGCAACACTAACACGCGTAAGGAGGCCAGCGATGGCCCTCACTTCGCCCGTTCGGCAACAGTTCAGACATCACAATGGATGTCACGCCTGCTAGTTTGCTCTCATTGCGCCCCTGATCAACCCCAAATCACTCCATCAGGTAACCCGTCGTTAGAATAATGGTCTTGCCAGCTGGCCAGGGAGGGCGTGATTGAGTACACCCTTTAGGCTGGGTAACCGACCGACCACTGTATAATATAGTGCGTTGCCACCTCGTCCATGAAATCTTTCTTTTTGGCAGCCCGGTCTATGTTCACGCCAGTTGACGACCCACCTCACAATCCTTCGCGTTACGACTCAACTCCTACGACTATTGATTTATAAAACGTTGTTCCTGTTCACAAGTGCACTACATTCCAAAGCATAGGGAAAACTATCGAAGAACAGGGCCGATCTATCTGCGACGGCGTCATCTTCCGATTCACGGATCACCATCAGTGCTGCTCTTGTTCAGGTGCTTACGCAGGGGGTGGGTCAATATGATCGAGATTCCATATGATCAAACACACCAAACACCTCATTCCAAACAGAGATAGCAATTTTCCACCAACTCCTACCACAACCCTGAATCTCGAGAGATGAGAAGGATGAATTTGCATTCCGCAATTTGGTAGCGATCTTGGTAGCAATGTCGTTAACGTCGGGGTCTGCCCAGCTGTCTTGACAAGACAGATCAAAGCGTAGGTGCCTGAGGCACTCGAGTGAAGTGAGGACTTCGGTGACATTGAGGAATGCCTGAAGGGACATGAGCCACCAAGGTCCTGGTAATTGAGCAAAAGGGCCAACTCACATCAACGAAGACGGGCAACCACAGGCTTTCTAGGAATGGAAGAATTGGCACCATTCGCTTCACCATCCGCGTGTCAAGTATTGCATCAAGGAGGTGCACTCGTAACTTTCGCACCCGAGCGGTGGACTGCCCGACTTGTTCCCCGAACCAATACTCACCACCTTCAGGTTGAAAGCAAACAACCTCGATCGCTTCCACTGGTCTACCGGGTACGAGCTGGTTGACCTCTTCGCGATTGGCTTTCAATTCTCGGAGATTGGGCAGGGCATTCGGCGGAATTGGGGGTAAAGGATGTATTGCGTGCTCCAAAATGAGCTTCCTGATCGCCTTTTGCGCAGTGATGAACGCAGCGGCACCTGTTCTGGAAACCTCGGTCCCAATTGCGATCGTGAGCTCATGTAAGAAGGGAAGGTCGATATCCGCCAGCTTCATGATTTTACCTCCGTCACCCATGATGGCAAGCCGTGTAAGTGTAGTGGCAGACGCATGGAACAGCGATCGACAAAATTCGAGCGATGGGTAGTCGGGCGTAAGGCAGAGATCTAGATAAGATATCTGGAGGCGTGTGTGAGGCGTTGGAATAACACCATCCGGGTATATATTCCGTTCCAGGGAGATTTGGAGCGGCATGTTTGCTGCTGTCCCTAGAAGAGCGTCCAGAAACGTCTTGCTCAGATTAACATAACTTATCAACGCCTTTTTTAATCCAATCATCTTTGGAAGCACTTTTTGGATATGTGAAAGCTGCTCGTCGTCGCTGTGAGGACGCGTTGAGGATGGTCCACGAAGGTGAAAAACACGAATGGCGGCGCATATTCGTGGATTGGCAAGTAGGTCGTCGACGGAACCTCTTACACTCAGCTTCGTTCCCAGGTCTATTCGAAGCTTTTTGAAGAGTATGGATTGGGCGATACTACGGAGAGAGCGAGAGGTGACGGAAAGCGCTTTCAGCGTCTGGCGTGTCTCCGCAAATTCGGCGATTTGGAGTTGTATTTCCGGAGGGATATCGAGTAAGCCAATAGTTGCCATTTTGTGGATCGTAACCGGTTGTGGTCTTGTGCAACACAGGGCAGCTTGGAATGGAACGATCCAACCCAATACCCAATAGAGTACGGAACAGGCGATAGCACGGAGGGTTGATCTCGAGGCGACTGTACTTATCCCAATTCGTTACGAATCCTTATCTCAATTCACGATTGTGGAACGGGCGGTGTAAATCAAATTGTTGCGCCCGACCAAATGCCGAACCTGCCCCTCCTCCTACCGTACTGCTATATCGTGTGTGGAAACTATGCGAAAACTGCAGGGAGGCCACTTCCTCCTTCATGGCAAGCGAGGGGCGCGTGTCACTACTTTGGCTGATCAGTAGCAGCGACTTTCCCATAAGGCGAACGCATCTCACATTACGACAAACCGCAAGATCTTATTCTCCTCATTGATGGCCTTACTCTAACCAATCCTTGCACCATACACACCGCGATCATGGATTGGAGAATCAACCGTCCAAATACCAGCGCAGAGATCGTGCCTATAGGCAAGTCCCTTGCCCTTTCGGGGTAGTCAATTTGGCCGCTGCCCCGATACATTCGAGACCGAGTGGTACTGTGCATAAATGGCCAATCACAGGTCCGCTTCCACTAGGGTATTCATAAGATTCGGGGGGATGAATTAGGAACAAAAATAAATGTGTACGGACACTCTTTTCACTCTGGTATACAGCCCTGTAAACCACTACTCACACACCAACTCTCCCGCAAGGAGACCATGGAGTGACATCAATTTGGAGAGAAAGCGTACCTTTCTAGTCAGGGGTACTTGGGTTAATTCAAGTCGGATCCTTAGACCGGCCCCCATTGCACGTGCACTAAGCAATCATATATGATGTCTCATCCCCACACATCATTAACGACCTTTCAGTGGCGAACGAAGGTCAAATGCCATGGAAAACAACGTGAGGATAAACCGACTCGACGAAGGGTCGCTCTAATGCCTATTGAGAGGAGGAAACGAGCCGGGCCAACCACTGAGGGAACCTTGGAGAGTGGAAGCACGGTGGCGGCTGCACTGGTCCATGCTTTCATCTAATAATAAAGCCACAATGCCATGGGGATCACACTGAAAGCTGATCTACTAGGGATGCTGAAGACTCTAAAGTCAGAAGGTCATACCTATTGATTTACAAAATCCTTCTCCTGGTGGCCGCCGATAATCCATTAGGTGTTCATAAGTGCACTACATTCCAGAATTCCAAAAAGTAAGAAAAACTACGCAAAAGAATTCAAGAACCGGCCAGCTATCCGGGATAGCGTCGTCCGATTCATGGGTTACTAGTACTACATTCAGTGCTACACTGGTTCAGGTGCTTCCGCGGGTCAATAATACCACGCTGATGCAGATTACATACGCTCAAACACGCCGAACACCTCATTCCAAACCGAGATAGCATTTCCCAACCCACTCCCACCACCGTCTCGAATCTCGAGACATGAGAAGGATGGATTTGCATTGCGCAGTCGGGTAGCGATGTCGTTGATGTTGGGGTATACCCATACTGTGCGACGAAACAAATTGAAGCGTAGGATCTTGAGGCACTTGAGTGAAGTGAGAACTTCGACGGCATTGAGGAGTGTCTGAAGGAGAATCATTCGCGAAGGTCTGGTAATCGAGCGAAAGCCAACCCACATCATCGAACACGGGTAACCACACGTTTTCTAGAAATGGAAAGACTGTCACCATTCGCTCCACCATTCGCGTTTCAAGTATTGCAGCTTTGCGGTGTACTCGTAACTTTCGCACCCGAGCGGTGGACTGCCCGACTTCTTCCCAGAACCAATCCTGACCGCATCCATGTTGAGAGGAGATAACCTCAATCGCTTCCACTGGTCGACCGGGTACGAGTTGGCTGACCTGTTCGGTTGAGGCTTTCAGCTCTCGGAGATTGGGCAGGGCGTTCGGCGGAATTGGGGGTAAAGGACGCACTTCGCCCCTCAGATGGAGCTTCCTGATCGCCTTTTGGGCAGTGAGGAACGCGGCGGCACTTGTTCCGGAAATATCGTATACAACGTTGATCAACAAGGTGAGGTCATGTAAGAAGGGAAGGTTGATATCCGCCAGCTTCGTGAGTTCATCTCTGTCGGCCACTAAATCAAGCCCTGTAAGTGTAGTGGCAGATGCATGGAACATTGATCGACAGAATTCGAGTGATGGGTAGTCGACCGTAAGGTGGAGATGAGATATCTGGAGGGGTGTGTGATGCGTTGGAATTACACCATACGGGAATATATTCCGACCCAGGGAGATTTGGAGCGGGTTGTTTGCGGCTATCCCTAGAAAGGCGTCCAGAAACGCCTTGCTCAGATTAACCCGATTTATCGACACCTTTCTTAATCCATCCAGCTTTGGAAGCATTTTTTGAATAAGTGAAAGCTGCTCGTCGTCGTCGTCGTGAGGATGCGAGCTGAACAGCATGGCCCCTCCAAGAAGCTCCAGAAAACGAACGGCGGCGCATATTCGTGGATTGGAAAGTAGGTCGTCGACAGAACCACTTGGACCTAGCTTCGTTCCTATGTGTATTCGAAGTCTTTCGAAAAGCTTGGATTGGGCGATACTACGGATCGAGCGAGAGGTGGCCGAAAGCGCTTTCAGCGCCCGGCGTGTCCCCACAAATTCGACGATTTGGAGATGTATTTCCGGAGGGATATCGAGTAATCCAATAGCCGCCATTTTTTGGATCGCAACCGGTTGTGGTCTTGTGCAACACAACGCCTCTCAATTGGAACGGGCGATGGAAACCATATTGTTGCCCCCGACCGAATGCCGAACCCTCGCAGACTCGCCTGTACCTGTTCTTCCTCCTGCCGAGCCGCTTTATTGTGTGTGGCACATGGCAACTATTATGCGGAGGGACCACTTCCTCCTTCACGGCAAGCGAGGGGACTCCTTACGCACACATCCACGTACTCATTCCACCATACCAATTTCATCTCCTCACTCTTCTTTCTTTTCTTGCAGGTCCTCCACGCTTCACTCCCGCCCTTAATTCAGCCCATTCGTACCAACACGCTTCCTCCCACTTATCGCCTGGTCACTCCTTCTCTCCGCCTTCTCTCTTGCATTCTACTTTACAACGTACGTTTCCCTATCCCATACCCACTCTCTTCCGCTCGCCACGTCACCGTTTCCTCATGCTTCCCGCCCCGCAGCCTCCCCAAGAAGGGTCTCCCACTCCAGGAAATCGCAGTCGCACTCATTGCAAGCCTTCTCGGAGGATTCGGGACCGTGGCCATGTTTTGTACCCTCGGTGTCTATGTATAGAGCGTGAAGCGGCCTTTCGACCGGGCGCAGCTTTTGGTTTTTGGAGTCGCGTATGCCGCGTAATCTTTAATCCAGTTGCAGTCGTGCAGCACTGAACAACCATACGCAACACAAACACGCTCAAAGAGGCCAGTGATGGCCCTCACTTCGCCCGTCGGCAACAGTTCAGACATCACAATGGATGTCACGCCTGCTAGTCTGCTTTCATTGCGCCCCTGATCAACCCCAAATCACTCCATCAGGTAATCCGTCGTTAGGAGAATGGTCTTGCCAACTGGGAGGGCCAGAATGAGTACACCCTTTAGGTTCAGTAACCAATCGATCGCTGTGGTGCGTTGTCACCTCGTCCATAAAACCTTTCTCTTGACGGCCCGATCTATCTCAATCAAGCCAAACCCTGCCAATGTTCACCCAGTTGACGACCCCCTCGCGCTACGACTCGACTCCTCCTACTACTATTGATTTATAAACCCTGTTCCTGTTCAATTCACAAGTGCACTACATTCCAAAACGTAGCGAAATTATCTAAGAAATGTCAACAAGTCTATCCGCGACGGCGTCGTCCGATTCACGAATCATTAGTACCAGCATCAGTGCTACTCTGGTTCAGGAGCTTCCGTGGATCAATAATACCACACCCACGTTGGTTCCATGCTATGAAACACGCCCAGCACCTCATTCCAAACGGAGATAGCACTTGTCCACCCAGTCACACCAATGTCCCGAATCTCGAGACATGAGAAGGATGAATTTGCATTCCGCAGTTTAGTAGCGATGTCGTTGATGCTGTGGTCTACCGATAATTCACGACAAAACTGACTGAAGCGTAGGCACTTGAGGCATTTGAGTGTAGTGAGGACTTCGACGACATTGAGGAGTGCCTGAAGGAAAATGAGCCGCCAGGGTCTTGGTAATTGAGCGAAAGGGCCAACTTACATCATCGAACACGGACAACCACAGGTTTTCTAGGAATGGAAGAATTGTCACCATTCGCTTCACCATTCGTGCGTCGGAAATCGTAGTACTGTATGCTCGTAACATTCGCACCCGAGCGGTTGACTGCGTGACCTCTTCCCCGAACCAATCCTCATCACATTCACGTAGAGAGAAGATGACCTCGATCGCTTCCACTGGTCGACCGGGTACGAGCTGGTTGACCAGTTCAGGTGAGGCTTTCAATTCTTGGAGATTGGGCAAGGCATTCGGCGGAATTGGGGGTAAAGGACGTATTGTGTACCACAAATTGAGTTTCCTGATCGCCTTTTGTGCGGTGATGAACGCAGCGGCACCTGTTCTGGAAACCTCGGTCCCAGAGATCGTGAGGTCATGTAAGAAGGGAAGGTCGATATCCGCCAGCTTCACGAGTTTACCTTCGTCGCCCTGTATGTTGAGCCGTGTAAGTGTAGTGGCAGACGCATGGAACAGCGATCGACAAAATTCGAGCGATGGGTAGTCGAGCGTAAGGCGGAGATCTAGATAAGATATCTGGAGGCGTATGTGAGGCGTTGGAATAACACCATCCGGGTATATATTCCGTTCCAGGGAGATTTGGAGCGGCATGTTTGCTGCTGTCCCTAGAAGAGCGTCCAGAAACGTCTTGCTCAGATTAACATAACTTATCAACGCCTTTTTTAATCCAATCATCTTTGGAAGCACTTTTTGGATATGTGAAAGCTGCTCGTCGTCGCTGTGAGGACGCGTTGAGGATGGTCCACGAAGGTGAAAAACACGAATGGCGGCGCATATTCGTGGATTGGCAAGTAGGTCGTCGACGGAACCTCTTACACTCAGCTTCGTTCCCAGGTCTATTCGAAGCTTTTTGAAGAGTATGGATTGGGCGATACTACGGAGAGAGCGAGAGGTGACGGAAAGCGCTTTCAGCGTCTGGCGTGTCTCCGCAAATTCGGCGATTTGGAGTTGTATTTCCGGAGGGATATCGAGTAAGCCAATAGTTGCCATTTTGTGGATCGTAACCGGTTGTGGTCTTGTGCAACACAGGGCAGCTTGGAATGGAACGATCCAACCCAATACCCAATAGAGTACGGAACAGGCGATAGCACGGAGGGTTGATCTCGAGGCGACTGTACTTATCCCAATTCGTTACGAATCCTTATCTCAATTCACGATTGTGGAACGGGCGGTGTAAATCAAATTGTTGCGCCCGACCAAATGCCGAACCTGCCCCTCCTCCTACCGTACTGCTATATCGTGTGTGGAAACTATGCGAAAACTGCAGGGAGGCCACTTCCTCCTTCATGGCAAGCGAGGGGCGCGTGTCACTACTTTGGCTGATCAGTAGCAGCGACTTTCCCATAAGGCGAACGCATCTCACATTACGACAAACCGCAAGATCTTATTCTCCTCATTGATGGCCTTACTCTAACCAATCCTTGCACCATACACACCGCGATCATGGATTGGAGAATCAACCGTCCAAATACCAGCGCAGAGATCGTGCCTATAGGCAAGTCCCTTGCCCTTTCGGGGTAGTCAATTTGGCCGCTGCCCCGATACATTCGAGACCGAGTGGTACTGTGCATAAATGGCCAATCACAGGTCCGCTTCCACTAGGGTATTCATAAGATTCGGGGGGATGAATTAGGAACAAAAATAAATGTGTACGGACACTCTTTTCACTCTGGTATACAGCCCTGTAAACCACTACTCACACACCAACTCTCCCGCAAGGAGACCATGGAGTGACATCAATTTGGAGAGAAAGCGTACCTTTCTAGTCAGGGGTACTTGGGTTAATTCAAGTCGGATCCTTAGACCGGCCCCCATTGCACGTGCACTAAGCAATCATATATGATGTCTCATCCCCACACATCATTAACGACCTTTCAGTGGCGAACGAAGGTCAAATGCCATGGAAAACAACGTGAGGATAAACCGACTCGACGAAGGGTCGCTCTAATGCCTATTGAGAGGAGGAAACGAGCCGGGCCAACCACTGAGGGAACCTTGGAGAGTGGAAGCACGGTGGCGGCTGCACTGGTCCATGCTTTCATCTAATAATAAAGCCACAATGCCATGGGGATCACACTGAAAGCTGATCTACTAGGGATGCTGAAGACTCTAAAGTCAGAAGGTCATACCTATTGATTTACAAAATCCTTCTCCTGGTGGCCGCCGATAATCCATTAGGTGTTCATAAGTGCACTACATTCCAGAATTCCAAAAAGTAAGAAAAACTACGCAAAAGAATTCAAGAACCGGCCAGCTATCCGGGATAGCGTCGTCCGATTCATGGGTTACTAGTACTACATTCAGTGCTACACTGGTTCAGGTGCTTCCGCGGGTCAATAATACCACGCTGATGCAGATTACATACGCTCAAACACGCCGAACACCTCATTCCAAACCGAGATAGCATTTCCCAACCCACTCCCACCACCGTCTCGAATCTCGAGACATGAGAAGGATGGATTTGCATTGCGCAGTCGGGTAGCGATGTCGTTGATGTTGGGGTATACCCATACTGTGCGACGAAACAAATTGAAGCGTAGGATCTTGAGGCACTTGAGTGAAGTGAGAACTTCGACGGCATTGAGGAGTGTCTGAAGGAGAATCATTCGCGAAGGTCTGGTAATCGAGCGAAAGCCAACCCACATCATCGAACACGGGTAACCACACGTTTTCTAGAAATGGAAAGACTGTCACCATTCGCTCCACCATTCGCGTTTCAAGTATTGCAGCTTTGCGGTGTACTCGTAACTTTCGCACCCGAGCGGTGGACTGCCCGACTTCTTCCCAGAACCAATCCTGACCGCATCCATGTTGAGAGGAGATAACCTCAATCGCTTCCACTGGTCGACCGGGTACGAGTTGGCTGACCTGTTCGGTTGAGGCTTTCAGCTCTCGGAGATTGGGCAGGGCGTTCGGCGGAATTGGGGGTAAAGGACGCACTTCGCCCCTCAGATGGAGCTTCCTGATCGCCTTTTGGGCAGTGAGGAACGCGGCGGCACTTGTTCCGGAAATATCGTATACAACGTTGATCAACAAGGTGAGGTCATGTAAGAAGGGAAGGTTGATATCCGCCAGCTTCGTGAGTTCATCTCTGTCGGCCACTAAATCAAGCCCTGTAAGTGTAGTGGCAGATGCATGGAACATTGATCGACAGAATTCGAGTGATGGGTAGTCGACCGTAAGGTGGAGATGAGATATCTGGAGGGGTGTGTGATGCGTTGGAATTACACCATACGGGAATATATTCCGACCCAGGGAGATTTGGAGCGGGTTGTTTGCGGCTATCCCTAGAAAGGCGTCCAGAAACGCCTTGCTCAGATTAACCCGATTTATCGACACCTTTCTTAATCCATCCAGCTTTGGAAGCATTTTTTGAATAAGTGAAAGCTGCTCGTCATCGTCGTCGTGAGGATGCGAGCTGAACAGCATGGCCCCTCCAAGAAGCTCCAGAAAACGAACGGCGGCGCATATTCGTGGATTGGAAAGTAGGTCGTCGACAGAACCACTTGGGCCTAGCTTCGTTCCTATGTGTATTCGAAGTATTTCGAAAAGCTTGGATTGGGCGATACTACGGATCGAGCGAGAGGTGGCCGAAAGCGCTTTCAGCGTCCGGCGTGTCCCCACAAATTCGACGATTTGGAGATGTATTTCTGGAGGGATATCGAGTAATCCGATAGCTGCCATTTTTTGGATCGCAACCGGTTGTGGTCTTGTGCAACACAGCGCCCGGCCCGGCCTGGCCTTGGAACGGGCGATCACCCCTGCTAGTTTGCTTTTCGTTGCGCACCTGATCAACCCCAATCACTCCATAAGGTAATCCGTCGTTAGAAGGATGGTCTTTCCAGCTGGGAGGGCGAGACTGAGTACACCCTTAAGGCTGGGTAACCGATCGATCGCTGTAGTGCGTTGTCACCTTGTTGATAAACCTTTCTCTTGGCAACCCGATCTATCCCAACCAAGACAAACTCCGCCAAGGTTCATGCCAGTTGACGACCCCCTCACAGTCCCTCGTGCTACGACTCGACTCTTGCGACTATTGATTTATAAGACATTGCTCCTGTTCACAAGTGCACTACATTCTAAAACGTAGGGAAATCTATCTAAGAAAATTCAAGAACACGGCTAGTCTATCCGTGACAGCATCGTCCAATCCACGGATTACTAGTACCACCATCCGCGCTACTCTGGTTTAGGTGCTTCCCGGGGTGGGTCAATATCACTGCACCGATACAGATTCCATCTGATGAAACACCCCAAACACCTCATTCCAAACGGAGATAGCAACTTTCGACCTACGCGGGTCACGGCCCCGAATCTCGAGAGATGAGAAGGATGGATTTGCATTCCGCAGTTTGGTAGCGATGTCGGTAACGATGTCGTTGATGAGATCCTCCAATACATTGGAACAAATCAGATCGAAGTGTAGGTTCTTGAGGCACTTAAGTGAAGTGAGGACTTCGGCGACATTGAGGAGTGTCTGAAGGAAAATAAGCCGCCAGGGTCCTGGTAATTGAGCGAAAGGGCCAACTCACATCACCGAGCACGGGCAACCATAGACTTTCTAGGAATGGAAGAATCGTCACCATTCGCTTCACCATTCGCGTGTCGAGAATCACAATATCGAGATGTACTCGTAACGATCGCACCCGAGTGGTGGACTGCGTGACCTCTTCCCCGAACCAATCCGTA
>Ga0307515_10015381_pt1 | contig 14102 bp, 10 predicted proteins | sample 17_EM_MG_FD_194513 | JGI IMG/M metagenome (GOLD analysis project Ga0307515, IMG submission 194513) | Populus trichocarpa ectomycorrhiza microbial communities from riparian zone in the Pacific Northwest, United States - 17_EM | ecosystem: Host-associated > Plants > Roots > Unclassified | place...
TTTCCTTTTATCAGTTTTATGTGTACCACTGCTTCTTCCTGAAGGCAAATACATTTAGACTTTTGAGAAAATTGTTGCAGGCTGATGGAATCAAAATGGCTTTGAAAGCAAAGGGTTTGACTGCAAGTGTCTACGTTGGAATGAGGTATTGGTACCCATTCACTGAGGAAGCAATTCATCAGGTGAGACTCCAACTTTTGTATTCAATTTATGTATCCTTTGAAGTTCGTTGTGAATCTCCTGATAACATTTACTTGATCAATCATACTTGTTTTATTTGGCAGATCAAGAAGGACAAGATAACGAAGCTTGTAGTGCTGCCACTTTATCCACAGTTCTCGATCTCCACAACTGGGTCAAGCCTCCGTGTTCTCCAGAATATATTTAGGTGTTATATCCGTGTCAATTTTCTTTCCTTCTTTTTGCAGAACATTGAAAATGCCTAGCTTTAACCTCTCTGGATGTGAGTGAACTTTCAGTGAAGATGCATATCTATCAAGGCTTCCAATTGCCATTATACAGTCCTGGTATCAACGAGAAGGTTATATCAAGTCTATGGCTGACTTGATTGGTGAAGAGCTGCAAAAATTTGCTAAACCTGAAGAGGTGAGTTCAATTATTGAATATTATGCATAATTTTGTGAGGCACAAAACTGATCTTTTTTTTAGGTTGTTGTCCCCTGGTTATTCTAATTTTATATGGGATCTTAGGTCATGCTAATTTTATATGGGATCTTAGGTCATGATATTCTTCAGTGCCCATGGAGTGCCATTGACTTATGTGGAGGATGCAGGAGACCCATACAAAGATCAAATGGAAGAGTGCATCTACTTAATAATGCAAGAGTTGAAAGCTAGAGGATCTTACAATGATCATACTCTTGCTTACCAGGTTGGTTATAACCTAATTTAATGAGATTTATCATACAGTATTGCGCTTGCTACCCTGGCTGCTGTCTATTTTACTCAAGCATTCATTTTCTTATTTCCCATCATTAGGTTTTGCCCACTTTTATGTTTTGTTATTGCTGAGATCTTGCAATATGGCCTATCATTCCTTTGATTTTTTTTCCCTGACCAGAGCCGAGTTGGACCTGTGCAATGGCTGAAGCCCTACACTGATGAAGTTCTTGTTGAGCTTGGTCAGAAAGGTGTCAAGAGTCTTCTAGCTGTACCAGTAAGGTATGCAACTTGCATTTTCCTTTTTCATGCAGTTAATTGGTGTTATTCAAGCTTCTTTCAGTAGGTTTGTGCATTCCATATATTGATCCAAGCAATATTTACTTCGCCAACTTTAGCAGTTTGTTTGGTCGGTGCCATAAACCATGAATATATTGATCCAGTAACTTCTTTCACGATGTTTTACTTGTTAATATACTGCAGTACAATCATTATGAAGGCTTCACTCTGAAGATAGAGTCATTTTGTTTGTATTTGAAAAGAAAGATAATTGACTAATCCATGAATGTTTTGGAGTCCAATTATGCAAGTATGAGTTTCCATCAATCTGCTACAGATGCTACTTTGAAGAATTTATGATACCAAAATGCATGATATGGTATTATAGGTCTTAAAACATGCAGCATGCTGATCTTTTTGGATGTTTCATGCATCTATGGACATGAATTATTCCTGTGTGTTATATGAAATTATTTTAAAGTAGGGACCTCTGAACCTGCTGTATGGATGATATTTTGGATTTGACAACACAAGCTAATATTGATGCGCACATATTGTGTCGAGGCCAGAGGCCCTTGGTGTGTGTTTTAAGTTCTATTGTTTTTCGAGTCCTGTAAGACTGTTCTCAATAAAGTTGTCCTAGTTTCGACACAACATTCTCCCTTTATTAGTGGTGTGGTAGGTTGAAATATGTTTTAACCGGACAGGACAACTCATCCTGCTCAATTTTAATCTAAATCAGAAATTTAACATTGATCTCTTGTTAACTCCGATTTAAAATCTCAGCTTTGTCAGTGAGCACATAGAGACACTTGAAGAGATTGATATGGAATATAAGGAGTTGGCTCTGGAATCTGGCATTGAGAATTGGGGTCGTGTACCTGCTCTGGGTTGCACTTCATCCTTCATCACAGATTTGGCAGATGCAGTGATAGAAGCCCTACCTTCAGCTAAATCCTTTTCAACCACAAGGAGCTCCTCTGAAGAATCTGACCGTGACTTTTTGAGCTATGCTATTAAAATGATTTTTGGTTCAGTCTTGGCATTTGTCTTGCTTTTTTCCCCAAAAGTGATTACGGCATTCAGGAACCTTCTCTTTTAAACGTGGAGAGTTCAGGGATATCTGATACAGGCTGCCTAATAAAAAAAATTCTAATACAGGCTGCTTAATTGAAAATAATAGCTGCAGTATGAACTTACACACAATTCCCTTTCTCACACCGTCCTGTTTTTGATGCTATACAAGGCAGACATGAGGATTTTGAGATGTAATTTTGCAATTAGGGTTATATAATTGGCGATCAGTGGAAAAACTATTTTGTTTGATGAACCATTTGTAAAACTATGTACTACTTCGATTTGCATTCTTTGTTACATATGAAAATCTTCAATGTAATTTATCTCCTAGTGTTACTCCCTTTTTTCTTTTCGGGGTAGCCACCCTTCTCTTGTTTCTCCTTTGCAGTTATGTTGGAACTTGAAAAGGCATGCTTTAGTGCATGGAGCTACATCGCTGCGACTGCTGAGCTTCCTCTACAGAGGACCAACATATTACGATTGTGTTTGCACCTTGCAGTGTGAACATGTTTTTTAAAAAAATTATTTTTTTTTACTCTAAATATTTTTTTTTGTGTTTTTAAATTATTTTAATGTATTTATATTAAAAATAAATTTTTAAAAATTAAATTAAAATTAAAAATTACTACTTCCTGCAAAAACGTTCACACAGGACAACAGCACAAAATGCCACAAAAACAATTCAATCACTTCAATTGCTTTAGCCAGAAACGAATGATGTTAAACAAGTTTTAAAGGATGGGTCGGCCACGGATAATTTAAGTGATAAAGAGTATCAGTCATCCCTGAACATATATCAATCTTTCTGGGTGCTAAAGTTTTGACCGGTAAATCACAGCTTTGTACAGGTGGTACAAATCCTAAGCCGCCACGGTAAATTTTCAGATTCAACATGGAAGTCACGCACAGGCTTAAGCCAGTGTCATCCCCCGTACTCAAACAAATACTGGGATATGGTATCATAAGAATACTTGATATTTGCATTAACACATTCAAATGCTAGAAAATAACTCACCTTCAAGAAAAATGTTTTCCTTGTAGTTTTTTTTTTCAGAGACATGTTATTCTGAGCAGATGGAATAGAGCCTGAAGGACAGCCGCAAGGCATAAGCGAAAATGCAAGGAAAAAGGTGACACGGAAACGAGTTTTCCTGGCCTAGTTTTTCAATTTTTATGAAGGATAACAAATTTAGTATATATGCAATGGTCAATTGCAAACAAGATGAACGGGAAAAACAGAATCTCAAGCTTTATCAGTTCAACTCCGGAGGTGTGTCGGCTTGTTGCAGCACTTAGACATAGTAGCCAGTGAAAGTAAACCCTCGACCAACAATCTCACCAGCACAGTACCATGCAAAACACTCCAGCCCAAACAGAGCAGCAATGCCAGCATCCTCAACCTTCAACTCCTGCCTGTGTTTCCAAAGGTGCTTAGCATAATCAAGCTCCTTCCAAAATGCTTCATAACGCACAGGAATGCTGTTTCACATACCCAAATGAATGGATTAATATGTGAAATAAAAGTCTAAACACAAAGTGCATTAACTGTTACAGTAATAGTGCCTCCCTCATTTTTGCATACAAGAAATCGTCTATACATTCACTAAAAAGATGCTACTTCAGTAAATGCACGCTCAAATATTTTTTATAAGGAAATATGTTTTTTTTTCTTGGTTCACAATGCAACACTGATTTGAATACTTAAGGAATATGTGCTGTTCAAAATCACCACAGGTTCAGGATATTTTTATCCTGTTTCACGTATACAGCTTGCAGGCACCTTTATGGAATGGAATCTATCCCCGGCATCTCTACAGTATTTCTTGTTCCTAAAAATCAAATCATATGCCATAAAAACCCATGAGATTTAACCTGTTCGGTATCCAAAACATTAATGATGTTACCTAAGCCTTCCAGATGAGGAAGAATCAAAGTTATAGAAAACTATCTCAGTGATTGTGTACTCCCTTTTTGAAAACACATTGTCAAGACTTAAAAAACATGAATATGAGAAGAGAAAGAAAACATGTATGCATTGCTATTCTGGTTCCATCAACAAGATCACTAATATGAGCCATCAACAACAATAATGCATAATCCTGTTTTGAAAAACACTAATTGACAATATATACAGGCACAAAATTACATAACCTTCCTAGAAGAAAACAAGGGACACATGCAATTTTCTAGCTGGAAATAGTAAGTTTTGAAAAGTGTGTTCAATTCTCCATTTACAGTCGATTTCCTTATGTAAACTTTGATTCAATCATCTCTTGAAAGATTAATTTCCAATGCATCATCGCTTACTACTGTAACAGCAATTCTTGACTGGTGCACATAAATTTTCACATTTCAAGGATCAGCGGCGCCTAGTATTATCAACAATTTTACTTTCTAAAACTTCGATTCCATCAGCACTTGAAAGATTAATTTCCAATGCATCATTGTTTACTAATTCAACAGCAATTCTCGACCATGCATGTAAATTTTCACATTTCAAGGATCAGCAGCTCATAGTATTATCAATAATGCCTTTTTACCTTCAACAAGCTGCTAGCAAATTATTTAAAATGGACAACTCAATTTGAACATTTAAGTCCAAATAAGTGAGTTCTTAAAAGCATATTCTTTTCAAAGTAACCAATAAAGTTCTTAGCCAGTTCACTCCCCTCAAATGCATTCTTTTAGCAGCAGGAAAGCCCACCCTGAATGAGAAATGACACTACATGATGCAGGAGCTAAAACAGTAGTAGTCTTCATATAATTAGGGTTTTTCTTTTAATAGTTTATTTACAAATTTTTTATTTTGGCAGTTTGGACGGCTAAGATTTAGTTATTTTTAAGGGCTAGGGTTTCTTTTATTTAGGATTTTGCTAGTATTTAAGGGCTACTACTATTGTACTGAGAAACAACTTTGATATTTTGATAATTTTATAAGAGGTTTGTTCTGTTCTGGTTGTTGTTCAACCAAGACAACCCGCCTTTGGCTGAGTTAGCTAATTGTAGCTATCTTTTGCCCTTTTCATCCAACATCACTACACTTCTGTCTAATCCTTTTTCGGTGCCTACAATCATTAGTTGGCTAACTAGTGTAATCCACCCAGTTCACATGGACACACACAAGAGTGTACACAAAAGACACAACATATGATCTATCTAACATGTTTACAAATCGAGCCAGTTTCATAGGCTAAAAAATCTACATCGCATTTTTATATTACTTGATTCCATACATCGGTTTTATTTAGGACTAAAATGCAAATCAAACAAGCCAAAACAGATCCGGGCTAGCTGGTTAAGATCAGACAGATCATCTGATCCCAAATTTCACAATTAAGCTTAAATAGACACACAATACAAGACTCCTCATAATTCTGAATTTCATCCGCATCTGCAACACTTGGGTAACATAGCAATTGACGACATTTGCAAGGTAGGTCTTTAAAAAGAGAGTCCACATTACTCAAAATAAGAGAAACAAATACTAAAAGCTACAAATACCATAATTTAAAAAAAATAAATCAATGAAGCTTCGTATAAGTTAAATGAAATGGAGAAAGAAAGACGAACCTGGCGAGGCGAGTGTAAAGCAATTGCTTGGACAAAAGATTGCATTTCTCAACAGTGGGTGGATCCTGGATATATTGCTTGTTCTGTTCTAACAACTGCTTGTAATATGCACCACCATGCTTAGACACAAACTTTGAGGCATGACAAGCCTTCGATTGCAACTGAGCTAGCTTTGAAGCCATTATGAATTACCTAACCCAGTCCAAAATAAAACGTAGAACACCATCAAATTCAGATCTTGCCTCGATAAAATCAAAAGAACAATTAATTTTGAATGATTACATTAAGCTTAGGGTTTCGAATCAGAAACCAGCCCGTAATTAGATGAGAAAACCAAATGAGTCAAAACCAAGTAGGAATATCTAAGAGCAAGATTTGATTTGATTTGTTTGAGAGAGGAATACAAAATCAAAATGAAATGAAAGGATTAAAGAAAACCATTGCAGATTATAGAGCGCTAAGTTTCATACCTCTCTCTCTATCTCTTCGGTTGGTGATGAGACAGAGAGCAAGCAGGGAAGAGAGTGTAGTAGGGTTTTAAGTTCTGTGTTTGGGTCGGCTCTTGTACATGTCAACGGATATTTACGGATACTATCTATATCCGAACCTGACGCGATCAGGTTTTGAATATTGGACAAATTTGACAATTAACACATAAAATTAAAATAAATAGTGAATTAATATATAAGATTATTTTTTTTAACAAAATAGCATAATTTGATCTTTACTAGTGTATTGTGGTTCTTGAAATATATTGATTGAGAATTTATTTGCTAATTATATTTGATTTTATTAAATAAAATTGTCAGAAAAATAACAGAGTAATTATGTTGAAAATAATTGTGAAAAAAACAAGGTTGTAAATGATCACAACAGCCAGGATAGAGTTTAAAATAAGTATTGTATGGTTTTATAGGATATTTTTTTCTCCATTATTGTTGATTAAAAAGAAGAACAACCCTCAAAGATTATGTGCTGACTATAAACAATTGATTAGCTTTTCTATTAAGAATAAATTTTTTATTTGATTGATGATTTGATGGATGAATTTTATGATTCTCAATTATTCTCTAAGCTGGATTCGATATTATTAAGTCGGAATGATATAAAAAAAATATAAAAATATAGCTTTTAAAACTTATCATGTCCATTATAAGTTCAAGATAATTTTCTTTTGTTTGATTAATGCATCGGTTACATTAGGGTTTAATGAATAATAAACAGAAATTTTATTCAAAAGATTTGTATTGGAATTTTTTTTATAACATACTAATATATAGCTTTACTCTGAAATTAAATATCTATCATCTTAATTTGGTGTTGAAAAAATTGAGAGATAATTAGCTCTTTGCGGAGCAATTCAAATGTTTTTTTAGCAACAACTGAAGTATTTAGAGCATATCATTTCAATTAATAGTGTAATTGTTAGGTTCCCAAATATTATATACGCAACAAAAATAATAAAATAAAATTATTCAGGAGTCTTTAGGATCATTTTAGATAAATTTAGGGTTGTTTTTGGATTTATTACCTAAAAATCTGATATTCTTCAACTTTAAAAGTTAGGTTATCGCAAACCACAAGTCGTCTAATTATCCGACCTCCAACGATATCCACACGAATCACCAGTCTCTTAGATCTCTATTTAGAAAAGAGGAGTTGTTGTGCCTAGAGTATTAGCTTTTTATTTCATGACTTATGTAATTTTTCTATCTAATATACAACCACTCTCTTATAAAAATAAAAAATCATAACTTACTATTTATAGAAAAATATAAAAAACTCTATAAATTAGAAAAATATCAATTTATCCTCTGATTAATATTTGTATATTTATCCAGGACAATTTTAGAAATTAACTCAATTAAGTCCTTACTTGATTTTTCTAGGTTTATAAATATAATCTTTGTTTCAATTATATTCTAGTCCTTAATTTCTAAAAATATATTTTAATCAAGTCATACTTAATCAAATCATCCCAATTTAATTTATGACTAATGGTTCTTGATGTGTGTGACCCATTAGGTTTCTAATATGTTGGCCCAAACATAAATTGAAATTCTAATTAAATAGAATTAAACAAATTAAATATTTTAATTTATTATCAATTCAATAATTTTTTAATATATACTTAAAGATTAAGTACATCGTCGGGTAATGTGTCATGATCCCCCAAATATTAGAAAAGTTATTAGTGGTTTGACTTAACTTTTAAGTGATCAATTTCTTAGTGTAATTAAAATCATTTCATCAATAATATTCCGATTTAACATTAAAACATGAAATATATCTATCATGTTAAATCATATTTGTTATCTACATAATAGTTACTGATTATTTAAATAATATTTTAAACTATTTTCAAATCTCATCCACATTAGCTAAGGAATTTTCAGTCAATACCACTCAAGAACATGAGACATTTTTCCTAACTCATATAGGTTGATGAATAATCTCTTAATCACTCAAGTACTTTCATATAGTTCATGTTATACCCAATATATGTCATTTCGTTACCTCGATTAAGGCAACATATAACAAGATCAAAGTATAACATTTTATATATAAGATAACTTAGTAATTCTTTATACCCCGGTTTATGAAAACAATTATTTCCACTCATAAAAAAAAGAACATAATATATACTAGTCTTTATCACTCAAATGAATGTCCAGTATTTAAAAGAGTATCGATCATGAATATTAAAGATAAATTAAGTTTTTATTAATTATAAATATATATTTATATGAAAATAATAATATCACGTATAATCTACTAATTAATTATAAGATATATTATAATAGTAACTTATCCAAAAAAAGAAAAGAAAAAAGAAGCCATTAAGAATTAGTCAGTTCCTCGTACAGTTAAAAGAATGCTTATTGGGTTTAACAGGATATTACAAAAAGTTCATCAAGGTACTTGGTATTATCAGTAAACCATTATCCACCATTATCCGATCTATTGATGAATCATAGTTTCAATTAGATAGGCCCAAGAAGATTTTAACGAGCTAAAAAAATCTTCATGTGCAACACCAGTGGAAATTGAAGTTTATGTGAATGGATTGGGTGCAATCTTAAGATAAGAAGGGAGGCCATTAACCTTATTTAGCAAGGCATTAAGTACAAGATATTTAGGATTATCACTTTATAAAAAGAAGTATATAACCATATTGATGATAATTAGAGGATGATCAATTCATGATTAAAATTAATCTTGGGAGTTTAAAACATATTTTATAACAAAAGATTCATACTCCAATACATAAAAAAAAGAGTTAACTAAACGAATAGGATTCGCGCATCAAATTTTATACGGGAAAGGTAAAGAGAGTTCTGTAGCAAATACATTATCTAGAAGTATTAGTGGTGAAGGTGAAAAAAATAAGGTGGATAATGACAGTTTGGAAGCTCGTATAATTCGATAAGCTTCAGGTACTAGTGGCGATTGTTATAAATCGGTTGGCAGAGAAAGCCAACCACATAGCTAAGTTTTGACCAAAACTGCTTTTTCCAGTAAATGGCACTAATCCTGAAACCAAGGTTATGTAATTTCCAAGTATATGTTGGAGGACTTAGAGTCATCCCCTCCCCACTCTCCTTTAATCTTTATTTTTTTGGAAAAAAAAAAAAAAAACTGCTCAAAAGATATTGCACCACAAGCTAAGATGATCAAGGGACAGCTCTCGATCCATGGGCAAATGCAAGAAAAAGGAAAATCATAGCTGACATGAGTTTCCTATCTCAGTTTTTTTGCAGGATGGCAAATTTAATATGCATACTTGGCCAATTGACAACAAGATGGAGGAACAAGATTTATCAGTTCAACTCCAATGGCACATTCTTCTTCTTGCAGCACTTAGACATAGTAGCCAGTAAATGTAAACCCTCGACCAACAATCTCACCCGCACAAAACCATGCAAAGCACTCCAGCCCAAACAGAGCAGCAATGCCAGCATCCTCAACCTTCAATTCCTTCCTGTTTTTCCACAGCTGCTTGGCAGAATCAAGCTCCTTCCAGAAGGCTTCATAACGCCCAGGAATACTGTTTCACATACCCAAATGAATGGATTAATATGAAAAATATTGAAATTAATGTCCAAGAAATAGTCTGAGAATTGGCAAGAAGCTAAGCAAACACAGATGTTTTTGAAGAGGAACACGTAGATTTTGCTTGTTAAAATACAGCAGCAATTTTGATTACTTTTTATGGAACATTTTCTGTTAAAAACTACCAAACATTTTTTTTTTCAGGGTCATATATATTGTTTGCAAACACTATTTATGGAATCAACTGTCAGTCACTATTTACTTGTCTAAAAACTCAAATTATATGTCACAATTCTCATGGTATTTTGTTCAGTGTTTAGAACATAAATGAAAGACAAGGAAGAATGAAAGATACAGAATACTATTATCTTAGCAATTCCCGATCTCACTTTCTGCACTAGGAACATCAGTACAGATATTAAAAAACACATTTATATGAGATGAGTAAAACGAATAAGCATTGTTTTGCATTCCATATTGCACTAAAACTCGGAATTCAGTCATGTATCAATTAAATCTAGAAATAATAAAAGCACAAATCAAACACAACAGTGCATGAGTACCAGCCAGACAACATATATAACCTAATTGGCAATAGACGAGACACAATTACACCATCCTGCAAGAAAAATTGAAACTGTGTGCAACCCCTTGCCGAAAGAGTTGAAGTTTTGAAAAATGTCCGCTTCTCCATTCAATGGTTGATTTCATGATATCAAACTGTTCTATTTTGATCGTACAAATCACCAGCAGGTTCAACCTTCCATCAACTCTTTCAAGATTCATCTCCAATGCAACACCATTTGCTAGTTTAACAGCAGTTCTTGACTAAATGGCACGACTAATAAATCTCCACATTTCAAGAATTAGCAGGAGATAGATATATCACTAACGCTACTAACCTTAAACAATCTGCCACCAACTACTCGACAATGGACCACTCAACTCCATCGTTTCAAATCTAAAAAATGTGAATTGTCAAAGACAAAGTCTTTACAGATGTACACTGTAAAGTTCTTACTTAGTTAACTAGTCCCTTCAAAATGAATCCATATAGAATCAGGGAAGCTAATAATGAGAAACCAGGTCAAATTCCAACTAGAAAGGATGAAATATCCCAATTACAGACTTACTAGACTGGTATAGAATGAAAAGGTAAACAAAAAAACAAGAACACTGGCAACAGACTTGACCCACTAAACAATGGAATTCTTTCTCGGTTGCAATTACAATTAGTTGGCCTTATGAGGCAGTTCAAGCATAAAAAAGGGCACACAAATGACCCGACGTGATATCCAAAACTTATATAGACTAAATATTCTATGGCAATCAACTACTTATATTATGACATTAATCCCTCCCGGGCAGCCTAAATTCAGGACTCGAATGCAACATAAACAACCCAAATAAAATCTTAAGCAGCCAATTGAGACAGGTTATTTGAACCAAAATCTAACCATTATACTGCCTAATACGAATTAAAAATTAAAATTAAAACAGCCCATGTTGTTGTTGTTGTTGCCATTGCAAAATCTATAAAACACAGCCAAAGAATTAGCAGTCAAGCAATATTCAATTGAATTAAACAATTAAACAAAGAAAACCAACCTGGCGAGACGAGTGTAAAGCAATTGCTTTGACAAAAGATTACATTTCTCAGCAGTGGGTGGGTCCTGGATGTATTGCTTGTTTTGCTCTAGCAACTGCCTGTAATAAGAACCACCATGCTTTGCCACCAACTGCGAGGCTTGAGCAGCCTTGGATTGCAACTGCGCTAGCTTCGATGCCATTCCTTTCCTAAATGTCATACAATCAGATCTTTGTGTCAAATCAAACGCAACATTTAATAGGACAATACATTAATTTCTTAAGATTAATTCCAATACCTCAAATTTTCTACTGTTCGTGATGGGAGAGAGAGAAAGCGAGCGAGATAGAGAAAGAGAGGGTAGGGTTTTGTATTGGCCGGGACTATTATCTTGTTGATCTGCTGGAAATACTGTGCAGTGAAGGTGATACTGTGTCTTGCATTGACCACTATACTCTTGCCATATGTTATTTCCCTTACTTTTCTTTTTTATATAATTTTCATTTTGGGCCCTGGACAGATTTTCTATGCTGCATGGCAGCTTGCATCGAATCAAAGCCCAGCGAACTATTATTGTAAGCACTGAAGGACTTTTTCGGCCTCGACTTGCTTCCACATGTATCGCTTGCTCGATGCTCCAACAAAATTTCACCCATCAAAGCCTCAAAAACTTAATTACTCGAAAAAGATCCGGTGACCTATCGAAGCTGTTCTCCAAGCCCACGGTATCGGATTATTATGTTGCCTCTTTCGGCAAAACTTCCGTGTCCGCTTCTTGTTCCATAATTAAAAATCTAAAAAAAAAAACTAAAAGGCATTGGAGAATTACTGTGGAATGCAATTTTATATTCACCACAACAGTTCTTCTTGAGAAGCTAAAAAGAAAAGGTAAAGATTATAAGATTGCATGCAAACACTTTATCTAGAAAATAAGACCATCTATTATTCATCAGAATAATTCCCGGCTGCTTCTCGGCTTGCTTACTTTCATTCCCTTCAGTTCAACTTCTGTTGATGAACTTGGGCGAGGGGCATGTTTAATTTTTTCTCTTGGGCTTTGCTTGATTGCTGTAATGGAATGATTGTCCATGAAATGCGCTACCAAGTTGTGCAGGATGCCATTTTGTGTTGGAGGAGGTGCTGATTGAACATGTTGTCCGTGTGCCCCTGGTTTTTTGGGTTAGCCATTCCTTCTTCTTCTCTGTAGAGGGGTTGTCTAGGTATAGTCTGCATGTGCCGAGGTTAGTAATGCCTTATTTTCAGTTTTGATTGGTTTGCTTCTGTTTAATTTTGTTCAGTACAATGCTGCCACTCCATGTCATTTCGTTTGGGAATGAGCTGTTATGTTTTCTATAGCTATCATGACTATTGCCTCCATTTCTTGCTTTCCCATCATGTCAAGTTGTCTTTTTTTTTTCTTTTAAGAGAATACCAGGTTTTAATTTGTTGCTTTCTCTCCCAGAAAAGTCCAGTTCTCTCTTGGTTTCTTTCCTACATTGGCTTTTTTTTTAGGGTTTCATTGCCTGTGAGTTCTTATTCTTGCCCTACTATCGTTTCCTTTTAGGACTCATTTTGGTGAGTTCAATTGCTTCTGCCTCTGTTTTTTTTTTGCTCAAACTCTATTGATTATTGGTTTTGTTCGGCTGCGATTCAATCATCTTAGAGTAATTGCAGTTGCTACTTGAGTTAACCTGCGTGATAAATCTTTTGACAATGACTAATTAGGTGGTTGCCTTCGTTTTTCTGCACGGCTGCCATGGGGGTTTGCATTCTCTTCCTACAATGGCTGCTGTGTTATCTATTAATGTATATGAATGATGTCCATCCACATAAACATGTAAGCTTTATTTCTGAAGAAAAAACAGTAGTTCTGAAGGTATAGGTGATAATCCGTGACATTAAATCAGTTTATTTATTGGAATTTCGAACATAGTCTAATTATATCAGGAGGGACTCATGTAGAATCTAGGCGATGAGAAGCATACAGAGTAAATATGCAGATCTCTTGTTATCAAGTTGAGCCCTTCTAAAACAATTGTGTGCAAGCCTGTGGTGGCGAAGGTGGCACAATTCTGAAGATCACAATACTTAAATCAAAGATTTACATCTCAACTTAACTGAGCTTAAAGATAATTACTAATCATTTTGGAAGTTTCATAAAAATCCAGTACTTTAAAGCCTGACATTTGTAATAATGAAGATAATTCATAACCTTTTTCGTCAAATTAATGGGAATTAGTCTCCTAAAAACAAATTAAAATGAATGCACCTTGCCTTATTTATTTATATTTATTTTTTTTGCAGTTTTTCGTGGAGAACACTTGTTGTTCCTGCAGTTCCAGCATCATATTTTTTTTTTTACCCATCTGCAACTGTTCCACTTCCATTCCTCATGGGCTGTTTTGTTACATCAGTTTTAAACACTTCTTAACTAGCATTGCAACCATAATTTGCATTTAAAATGTTTAAGGCTCGGCCCTTTTGAATTGAAATCGTAATGGTAGCCTTCTCCGTATGGTTGCATATTTTAACATAGTTTTTTTCGGTTCATTATATTCTTTGCCAATTCATCTTCTTGAATTAATTTGAGTAATCTTTGACTTACATTTCTTATATTATTCATGTTACAACCCGC
>Ga0307515_10015382_pt1 | contig 14101 bp, 10 predicted proteins | sample 17_EM_MG_FD_194513 | JGI IMG/M metagenome (GOLD analysis project Ga0307515, IMG submission 194513) | Populus trichocarpa ectomycorrhiza microbial communities from riparian zone in the Pacific Northwest, United States - 17_EM | ecosystem: Host-associated > Plants > Roots > Unclassified | place...
GATCACAGTCTAAATGTACCCAAAATGTGATTGGTGGATACATTGGGGGAAAAATGATCCAGAGTCCACAATTTACCCAAGATGTTCCCACCGGTTTCCAGGTCACCTCGCCCCCAGTGTTGGGAGCTGATCATGTCATATTAAATTCCAGCGAAGCAATCTCGGACTTGCTCGACAAACGTTCTGCGATCTATTCAGGCAGAGTGCGTGGTTTCTGGATTCGTCATTCTTCAGCATCGTAACCTGGTTGAATCATAGCCCCACATTCCAATGATAGAGCTGTGAGTCGTGATTGGTATTCATTCCAGCCTCGTTTTCATGGGCCTGCTGGAAGGATGGACACTTACTCATGGTCTCTCCCGCTTGTGAAGTATGGTGATCAATGGAGGTCCAGTCGTCAACTACTCCACAAGTTTTTGAACATAAATGCGTCAAAGAACTACAACGACCAACAGTATTATCACTCACGCGACCTTATCTTGCGCTTGTCTGAATCCCCGGAAAACTTGTGGGATCACATGAAGTTGTGAGTTCTTACTCTAAGAGGTCCAGCTGGTTGATGGCCCACCCAAGCTTCAGTTCGACCGGCGCGTTAATAATGTCCCTAACCTACGGGCTTGACGTCAAGTCGCACGAAGACCCCTTCTTGGCCGCAGCGGAGAGGGCATTGGCCGCCGTAGAGGAGGTGACCGTCCCAGGTGCTTTCCTTGTCGACACGTTTCCAATTTGTACGCGCCAAAGTGAAATTATGAAATCTCCTACTGAGCTTTATGTGCAGTGAGACACGTTCCATTGTGGTTCCCTGGAGCCGGGTTCAAACGCTTTGCATGGGCTGCACGAAAGGACCTCGAGATTGCTATCGATGGTCCACTGGACTACGTTAAAGACAGTTTGAAGGTGCGCCTGCGCGACCACTCGACGGATTCCGCTAACCTTCTCTCAGTCCGGGAGTGCGAGGAATGCCTCAATAGCATCCACTTGCTTGGATCGTATTAACGATCTAAGTACTCAAGGGTTCACTGAAGAACACATCCGTATGATTACTTCTTCTATGTATATCGGTAAGGATCTCGGACTCATCGTAAACCATCGGCCTGACGATGGTGAAATTTCCACAGCGGCGGTCGACACGGTCAGCACTTCGGTTCAAATGAGACCTCCATCTCGCTGACTTTGTTCCCACTGATGGCAGACTCTGGCTATCTCGCAGGTCTTTTTCATGCTGATGGCAGTCCACCCGGAAATCCAAAAGAAAGCACAGAAAGAAATTGACCAACTGTTAGGAGGAGAGCGTCTACCCACACTCTCCGATCAGGACAACCTCCCCTACATCTCGGCCATGATCAAAGAGATCTACAGATTTCACGCACCACTACCTATCAGTGTTCCAAAGTTGTTGAAGGAGGATGACAACTACAAGGGGTATTTCCTACCAAAAGGCGCTACAATCATAGAGAACATTTGGGCGGTTTTCCACGATCCAGCGGTTTACCCAGAACTGCACATATTCAACCCGGAACGATTCTTGAAAAATGGGAAGCTCAACCAATCGGTGAAAGACCCCGAGGACCGGGTTTTCGGCTCCTCCCGGAGGATCTGCTCCGGGAAACATTTTGCAAGTCACACCGTGTTTTTGAGGATTGCGACCATCCTCGCTACGTTCAGCATCGCACCTGGTGTGAATGATAGGGGTGAAGTGGAATCGGAAGTCAAGTTCCACGAAGGAATCATTCGGTAAGCCGGCTTCCACACGATAATTATCAGGGCGCTTTCTGACGGGCGATTTAGTCATCCTGTACTATTCGAATGCTTGGTAAAGTTACGTTCTGAAGCAGCTCTTAACCTGGTCAGGGATACCCACACTGCTGGATCCCATTGATGGTCGGACGTTTCATTCGGTTCAAATTATCAGCAAGTGTTAAGGAGTGCTCAGCCTGCAATGCGTCGTCCTGCAGACGCCCTAGAGACTATTGAACTATCTCCGAGTCCCCCCCCACGTGTATTCTCTCAGTATCTTCTCTCTTGTCTTCAGACAGCCCGCGCTCGTCGCAGCTGGCTTGAACTGCATTGTTCATCCATTTCGCCTGAGCACTTTCCCACATCAGCCTTTCTTTTCGTTCCCCATATAGTACATCCAATGTCACTGTCTTCTGCCGACACTTCCGACGACCATTCAGCCAAGTATTGTCCGTTGCTCCAGATTTCCTCAAGTCAGTTATCCACGGGCCACGCGTTTGGGAACAGGCTATGATCACCACGACCCTAAGTGGTTTACTTTTCTCACATCCTACTTGTGTCTCTCCCCATGGTCCTGAGCTTTGCGGGGGCACATTCAACTGTGCTCTTGTTGACACTCAAGGTTTGTCCCTGACCGTTTGCGAAAAGCTCACTAGGAAAGGGACCACAGACCACGATTCAACCCCTTGGAGGCCAAGCGTACGGAATGTGGTTAATAGTGCGGATGGTGGTGATGGACCCAGCCTCAAATAGCCCATAAAGTGAGCGAACCAATGTGAGAAGGACCCCGCCTGCGTTGCACACCACCACCACTCTCTCCCTCGCTGAGTCCATTGTCCATCAAGAACCCCGCCGCTGCGTTTTTTCTACATCTGCGTTTTTTCTGCTCCAAAGGATGGACACTCAATGGTGAGGTTCAGGGTGAAGTTGTTCCCCATCCTCAATGTTGTTCTTTCCACCATCGACGACGGAGCCCAGGCTGTTTACTTGCCATAACCTGCCCGGAACTTTCTCAGCGGGGTTTGTTCTGCTTATGTGTTCTCCGGGGACCTCAATGAGTCGAGCCTTATAAATATCGCTCTTTCCTTCAGGCACATAAGTCCATTTCTGATCTTGATCTTAACGGTCGACGATTGTCCACCGAAATTCAAGACATTAATAACACACAAAGTTCAGCTCTGTGGGTCTCCCATGCTCCCCATGGGGTTTGGGTCAATGGTGTACCAGGATTCCCTTATTGACATCACAGTTTGAATGTGTAAAGGTTTGGCACCTGCCCCTGGTTTCAGTGCATTGACAGAGGAACGGGTACAGAAATTGGCAAAGCAATTCCAGTAGGCCAAATGAGGGAGGTTTATGACTGCCTATGTATAGAGTGGGTGAGGTGTGGGAACCTTGAGTGCATCTGCCATGCTGGTCACAGCTCAGAGTGCTAATGAGGTTGGTTTAGTCATTACTGCACTCTCATTCCCCCCATTGCCCATTGAAGTGTTGGACTGAACGAAGTGTCAGGACGATGATTCCTCAGCAATGAAAGAAAAGGCTTTATTAGTTACCTGAACGAAGTGTCAGGACGACAATCTAGTACAATATGAGCAATGGTACAGATAGGAGAGAAGGGAAAGCGAACTTACTCCTCAGCAATGAAAGAAAAGGCTGAGGAGCTTCTCTACAGTAGGGACTCGTATTTAAAGGATACATGACAATGGCGATACGAGTTCGAATACGGAACAAGGGAACAACGACGCGAGTAAGGAAACGATGGGACAAAGGAAAGCAAAGAAATTAGAGAAATGCTCAATTCAACATGAAGTGTGGTATGACAAGAGGTGATTCGCCCCTGGAAATGATGGAGGATGACTGGTTGATGTTGGGTAGGCACTGTCTCTTTCACCTTTCCACTCCTTCCAACTCTGGTCAGTCTTTGCCAGGCATGTATTGGTAGTGTATGGTATGCATTACCTGCTGTAGAATATAACTCCTTTTTATCCTTTGGGCGACCTTCACCACAATTGCTCTATGCCATGGATGGAAAAATGGTGGAGATTTTTTCAAACAATCCACAACTACTAGAATCTGTTTAGCAAACAGGATTCCTATATATCATGTCTAGCTCATTTCAGGAGGAACACAAGTGTTACTCAGCAGAGAGGATTAGGGTAGGTAGACAATTGTTAGTGAAAAGCACTTTGTATAGGTGAATACAGTTACAGGATACTACATGCACTACAGGTCTCTACTCAAGAAGCACATAACTGAAATCCAAAATCAACACCTCCCCTGACTTATAACCAGTAATCAGATACTGACCATCCCACTGTGTGACAGTAGGTTCTGCATATTGACCACACAGTTGGAAAACCTTCTTTCCAGTGACTCTATCCTCAACCCTGACTGGACTGGTACTGGACCACTTTCTAACATCAATAAAATCCAGACGGGGTCTGTCTGAGGATGCTTCAGAGAACTGAATAGGGTTTGAGTCTGGAATCCCAAAGTCCCAGCCCTGGACTGATGACTCCCCAGAATGGACCAGGACTTTTGAACCACCCATGCGGAGGGGGTCAAATTCATAATTGTAGTTCCCTTCTAAGCTCTGCTTGCCTGCAGGCCTCCCTGTCCATATAGAACAGGCCAGAATAAACCTATCACCCAGCCCAAGAACTCTTGACCCATCTCCTGTTATCCTGAGGCTCTTTGTAAATTGATAGGAATTTTCCACTGTTTGGAGTCTGCCTTTCTCAGTATCCCAGATGTGGTAATACCCTCTTTGGAATTCTTGCCACACAATGATTAATCTGCCATTGATCAGTTGCACATCCCCACAGGACAAATATTCAGCTTCAGTTTCAAGAGATTCCTTGTAGAGGCCAGTCAAGATGTCCCAGGTCTTCACCACCCCTGCTCCATCAATTGAGAAGGCCAACCCATCCTTTGCTTGTAGGCTAACAGCCTTGATTATGGTTGAAGTAGGCAGTGTAGACTCAGTGTCAGATACAACTTGGTCTACTGATGAGGCACTAATCTCCCAGAACTTGACTGATTTATCATAAGATGCTGAGATGAGAATGAGGGAGGAGGAAAAGACAAGGGAGGTGATGTGGTCTGTGTGTCCCATGAGGGTTTTGATAAGGTGAGGATCTGGGCCAGTGATGTCCCAAAGGTAGATAGTTAGGCCAGCAGAAGCAGCAATGAACCTTCCATCAGGGGAAAAACAGTAATACCTGAGATCCCAACTAGACAGGTGGGATTCTGCTACAGTTGCCCCAGAATCAGTGTTGTGAACTGTGATAGCTGTACGTACACATGAAACAAACTGAGTGCCATCTGGGGAGAATGCAACACAAGAACCAGCATGTGTGGGACCAATCTGATGACCATCAATGCCCCACTGCCTCACAGTGCCATCATCAGATGCAGACAGAAGAAGTTGAGGGTTTGTGGGGGAGAAGATGACAGTGTTGACATAATCTTTGTGTTCCTTTATAACACAACACTGCCCTGTCCCAATGTCCCACAAACAAATTGTTTTATCCTCAGATCCTGAAGCAATCACAGTGTTGTCTGCTGAAATGGATACAGAAAGGACTGAATCAGTGTGGCCACAGAAGGTTTTTACAGCTCCACCAGTCTGGACATCCCATAGCTTAATGGTATTATCACTGCTCCCAGATACAAGCAGTGTACCATCCAATGAGAAGGCAAGAGATCTAACATATTTGGTGTGCCCAGAGAGAATAGCTGTCTGGCTGCCTGTTAGGGCATCAAAGATAGTGATGTCCTGGCCTGGAAAACCAGCTGCAATTGTGTTGTTACCATATGCAAGGGTGTTTGTGTGGTTGTTACCAAAGAAAACTGTACGGATGCATGTTCCCCATTTGGCTGGTCCTGCCAACATCTTGACATTTGCAGTATAGTACTCATGGAGCCAGGATGAGGAAGGGCAGAGTGTGAGAGCAGAACTGTACACCTGGGAAGGAGAGTCCTGGATTGTGTCAAAATTTTCCAGGATGAAATGTTTGCTGTCACTTGTCCACTTGCAAGGTGCTCCTGTCTAAACAGACATAAGCACAAGTTTTGGTGGAAACTCTGCACATCACTCACAAATGTGTACCATTGCTCTATGTCATTGAGAGCATAAACACCAATGTCAAGGTTTTCTGTGAGGATGAGGACTTCAATCCAACACAAGAAACCAGTCTTGAAGAACTTGTCAATTGCCTCATAGACTTCCTCAACACCATGGCCACTGCCAGGAACCTTTGCAAGATGCTTTGTCCAGAAGCAGCATGCATATTCCAAGGCATCCCCAATGTAGGTAGTTCTTTGTTTGGGAAGATCCTTGTTCTCACTGAGGACACCATGATCATCCAAGTTACAGATATCCCTCTTCAACCTATCCTCCATCACATTTAGGCATGAAAGCAAGATTTCTTTGTGGTGAACTGAAGGGTCTACAAAGAACTTGGGGATGGTACACCGTTTTGGGTCTGTGAGGAAGTCAGGAAATGATTTATGGAAGGTGCGGACTGGACCCTCAGTGTTGTCTGGGATGAGGAGGAGAGAGTGGAGGGTTCGAAGAGAGGTGGAAATTTTAGGTGGGGTGCCACAGTTCCTGAGGAGATCTGAGAGGGTATTGATGGAGAGAGGGTGGAAGACAAGCAACACTGCCCCCACCACAGATCTGAGATGTGAGTAGAGCTCATGGTCATGGGAATCTGCATCATGGAAAGCTTGCTCAAGGACTTGGGTGTAGAGGAGGTCAATGCCTGACTTTCCTTCATGGGAAGTGTCCAATGGAAGTGAAACAATGAGGGCAAGCCTTTCATTGGGTGGGTGATGACAGGATGAAACAAACTTGACAACTGTTGAAGCATAGATGAAAAACCCAGCTGCTTTCTTGCAGAGAATGTCAACATTGTGTGGACCAGGCCAATCCTCCGCAAGGTTGCAGTCACTTCGGTTTTTAGCGATCTCAATAAACTGAGCCCTCAAGAACAGTTTGATGTCACTGTCCACCGAAGAAGGTTCAACCTCATGGAGCCTGAGGATATCTGTGTGTGGTCGAAGTGACTCCAAACGGAATCCGGAGCGAATCCGAGGTTCAGGTCTGCCGGTGATGAAGAACTTGACAAGGGGGATCTTGTCCACATAGCGGGAGAGCACCGAGAGGAGCGCAGATGCAGGTTCCTCGTCTTGGCATTCGTCGAGGGCGTCGATGATGATGAGGGCTGATGTTTGTGCCGCCTGGAATGGGCAAACAATGAGTTTCTCCATTTGAGAGCAAAGGGTCTGTCGCCCAACGTCAGGGCTGGCTTTCAAGACCGGAAGCAACTCCTGTCGGAAATATGGATAGCGGTGAGCGAGCTGGAAGGCGAGGGTGGGGAAGATGGATCGAAGGTTGCTCCTGTCGTCGAAATCCCGCGAACAGAAAAAACTCGCTCCGAGCTTCCCGTCCGCGAAGCTCATCTCTGCAAAAGTTTGGGCAATAGTAGACTTCCCAGTCCCGGCGAGACCGTTGAGCCAGAACACGCATTTATCTTGTTCATCGGCTGACCAGCGTTCGAGCTGGGAGAGGACATCTCTCCTGGTCCCCCTCATGCATCCCTGTCTATCCCCACAGAGGTATCCCGCGTCAGTGACGTGATACATGCGGTCGAGACGGGCCAACTCCGCTTCATCCTGTTGACCGGTTATTACACACGGAAGGGTGGTCAGGGGTGAGACTCACAATGAGCCTATGGCTCTTGTCGTAGATATCTTGTTGCAGAGACGTCTGACGCAGGCGTTAGGTGAGCTGGGAGCAAACACTATGAAGGCCAACCTGATAGTCCATCATGGCGTCGCGGATATCCTCAACCAGGCCGCCAAGCGTATCCACATCCTCGGTGCTCTTCAGGAAACGAGTGACCTTGCTTCGTTGTGCCATCGGGGTGAGGTCTTGAAGGATTTTATCCAGTTTTCTAGCAAGTCATACACGTTAGGTTGACCCTCAATCTTGGAGAGCGTGTACCTACCGTTCAAGAATCTTCCTCCTCTCTTCCTCCTTGACCTCGCCCTCAGGAACAGGCGTGCCCAGCGATTGTGCCAACCCTTCAACCCGGGGTATCAACGATTCTATCGTTTGGCGACACGCCATCGTTTTCTAGGACGATCGTAAACATCTCAGATCGGGTGATGTGTGGGAGGTGGGCCGTACCTCGCAATTGTCCAGGATAAAACAGAGACCCCCGGCGACAGATTTGAGTGGAGGGAAAGCATCTGCCGATTCTTTGACCCCACGGAGAAGTAATTTGGCCGCGGGAGAGGCGAGGGGCTTGCTTTTGTTGAAAACGGATCGGACTCGGGCGGAAATGGAGCGGTCTGTGTTGCACATATAAAGCGTGGTTAGATGGACCATTCATGGTGAGGCTGTTCGCGTACCGTTGGATTCACGATCGCGAGAGGCCAAGGGACCGGACGTTGACGAAGTCGAGGTACCGATCCGAAGGTCTGGAGTTGATTCCGTGGGACGTTGATGTGCGATTTCGCCTTGGTCTTCGATGGAGATGATCTCACTTCTGGCTTTACTTCGCGACCGACGATAACGGGAGAGGAAATCTCGCAACCCCATGTCGTTGTTGGGTCGGTGGAGATGGTGAGACGGTAGCAAATAGTCGGCCTCGTGGCATTCATTCCATTTCGAGGCGACCTCTTGCAGCCAGGACCCCCGAAAATAGGGGGGGAGGTTGGTTGGACCGGCTCGGAAAAAAGATCGGACACAAAATCGGGGGGGTTTGTGGAAAATGCTCGGATTGGGACCGACCTCCTGAGAAGCGGTCAAATTTGTTCGGACAAACACCAAAAAATACCAAAAAATACTGGGCAACCGTATAGGCCAAGCGAGACGTTCAAAGGTTTACATAGGGATAACCATTGTGTGCGGAAGTGAATGGGGACACTGGCACGAAAAAAAGGGTGATGTAGAGTCTGCAACCGACCCATCCTCTGGTGTTCCGGGGCTACATCATCACAGGACATGCAAAGGTAAATTCATAGACATTCGGGCATCGGTACTCGAGAACTCGAACCGCCCTCACCGTCCCCCCTCTTCCGGCCGGCGGCGCTCAAACTCGGATCGCGTCTGCCAGTTTCTGACGGCGATTGGGGTCCTTTTGGAGGGCGGGCAAATCATCTTCAGATAAAATAAAATTTACAGAGCCGTCCAGCGCCGGCCTTTCCTGAACCCTGCAGAGAAATTGACCAATGGAATGTGCATGAAGGTCCCCGCCCGAGTCCCAACCTGGGTGGAATGAATCAAGCGAAACAGATTACGGGATGGGCCAACAACCTCAAATGCACGAATGACATGGTACAAGATTGCACTAATTGAGGTCGTTGACACTTGCCGGGCATGCTGAGCCCTTGCGCTGGCTTCCTTGGAGTACAATGTTAAAACTGGGGGGATGGTTCAAACGTTCATCAGTGACAGGGAATTCATGATGTAGCATGAGGTCGCGCGAGATCAAGTACCTCCGCCAACGTACACGTTACCGTCGGAGAACACAAACGCCCAGGCAACCACTTGCATAGGCCCCGGGTTTTGCCTCACGACTGAGGGCTGGAGTGAATCTCCTTCATCATGGAGCATTTTGTGAGTAAACATCCGTTATCTACTTGCGAGAGAACGTACCGTAGGAAATTGTTCACTCCTTCGTATTGATGGAGAACGAAATCCAGTGACCGGCGGCCGAACCCCCAACATAGGCGGGGAATAGGAGGCGTTCGTGATGGCTGTCCAAAATCCTGTCAGCGTACGTTCTGAGATCTCGATCTTCTTGTAGTTTGGCTGCGGTTCCACCCCGCTTTCGTGACAAGAAAGATCCAAGGTGCTGGTTGGCAACCAGGGTGACACCCGGTTGGTTACTCTCCCGGAATCGATCGTTCAAACGTTCAAATACGAAACGGGGGTGTCGTTCCGCAAGCCAGTCGTTTGAGAGTAGACCTGCGAGAAAGCCAACCCTCGTTGATTGGTCGTGTCCGGCAAGTGGCCATAGCCTCAAGGCCTCTACCCCATGGGATTCTGTCTCAAAGTTTCTCTGCCTCTTGGATTTCCGGGCATCGCAACATTGTCAGCATCCATACCTGTGCCCTCTTCCGCCTCTCTCTCTGCTCCATAGCCTCCACCATTTCTGACCAAAAGTTTCCTATCCAGAGTGGAAATATCCAGATCAGATGGCGAGGTTCTCGCTAGTATGCAGGTTTTCCAGAGATGTTCAGCAGTCGAATCCGGCGCTCGCCCCGAGAGGCAGGATTTCGGTGAACATAGAGCACCCTGTAAGCATTTTGGAAGATGAGGTCGGACACGGACATCATTTCCGCTGAAATTCGACAAAGGACCTTTTCAGGACACTCTTCTGCAGCGCTGCAGTGGCTAGCACCCCGAGGCCTGATGGTGTGTCAGGGTCAATATCTATCGGTGGAGGTATGGATGGCATATTCTTGAAGTGTCGGCGGGGGCAAAATTTGCAAGGGGAATCAGACTCTGAGAGTGAGGTTGCCCGCATCGGGTAGTTCTCCCTCCGGCAAACAACCGGTGTCCAGTTTTGCTATCTCTATTTCCTACTGGGTGACGCGGGGCACAACAAATATCTTCCTTTTTCTGCTATATTTGATGTCGGGGTTCTATGCTATCCTACCGAAGTAAAGAGACCTCGACCGACCTCGGGCAAATCCCGGGCAAATTTTGCTCGGACAACCAACCGACCTCCCCGCCTATTTTCGGGGGTCCTTTGCAGCCATCCAAGGCGATCTCTAGCCTCAGGTCTCCCTTTCACACGAGGGAAACCTTTCAAATTTCACCTCCCGCTGGTTTCGTTCTCGCGGACTCTCTGGCGTGATCACCAGCACACCGCACTTCGTTTTGTCCAAGTTCTCTTATCTTAGTTTCTGCGCCCAATGCCACCACTTTCCTTTTTCCCGACCACTTTTCCACCAGCTGCATGACCGACGCGATCGGTTCCACTCGGAACGTCAGCCGGACGCGTGCTTCAAAGACCCATGAACGCGACCGTCATCAAGTCTCCCAGCCCAACCTTGCTTCTAACGCTCTCGATGTCAAGAGCGAACGCGATCTCGGACCGTTCGCCATCACCGAGTTCGACCCCGGCTTGTTCACAACTCCAGTCCACACTCTTGGTGTGAAAGGACTTCAAGTCGTCGAACTCCACGACGTCGAACCCTGGGCAGCCGACCACCTTAACCCTCCTGTTCAAAGATAAAGATGTGCTGTCGAAGAAGGCACCGGACGGTCTTGAAGACGAGGAAGATGACTCGGCGAAACATTGGTTTACGAATCAGTTGATCGACGGCACTTGGGGGTCTTGGACGTGCTTCCGGGTGTGGAAGAGGTTGATGTCGGAGTTCAGGGAGTTCAGGAACGAGACTGACAGGCTGTTGTCGCCGGTATGTCATGCATCCATCTCTTAATTCATGGGTTATCTAAATCTTGTGACGCAGATGAAGAGTTTAGCGGTTCAAAATACCCATTCCATCAGACAAACGCATAACACTCGGTACGTCGTTGCACGGATCTCTCCATCCCCATCCGTGTACTGAACCGAAACTCTCGCAGACCTGCTGATGTACGCGGGACAACGAATCCACTCGCGATCAGGACCCTCGATGGGGCCGCAAAAGCCAAACGTTCGACGAAACCTCCCCCTGCCGCACGTCAACAGCTCGCCGCCACAAAGGGGGAGAAACCTACAAACCCCGACGCCGATTCGAACCAAGGACCATATCGTTTCTTTGGTTACGTTCCCTTCCAAGGGAAGGTATGGGGATTGGGTAGGTTGAAGTCCGGACCTGTAGAAGTCGGAGAACCACCCTCACCCCCGGGATCCAGCACGACCGTCCGTTGAAGTTAGACGGATGCCGTCCAGCCCATATTGAAGATGAAGATGCGCAAGTATGGTAGGGGTAATGGTGGGCAGGAGTATCAGGTTCAACCTGCTCGCGATCGTCAAGGACCATTTTGCAAGCTCTCCGATCAGCTTGGGCTCTTGAAGAGAGAGTGGATCACGCTGGGGAGACGGCGCCTAGCCGGAGGGATGGGATGATAAGGTTGGTTTTTTTCCTCACTGCTACCGGGGAACGTTACTGATATGTTCTATTCGACGCTGGGTCGACCCTACGTTGCCGAACAGCGCGAGGGGGTGTTTCACCACTTCAGCTTCATTCCAGTTTTCACATCCAAATTCGGGGCGCAAATGACGGAGAGACCTTCAGATCGTGAACATGCCAAAGGAGGAGCTACCTAACGCATAGGGGCGGCGTATTGAGGGAGCGCTTTTGATCAAGACATCGGTAGAAGGCGAGCTCGAACAGCCTCGTTTAGCCAACGTATGATCCTTCTGACGGTCACGCTGCACCCCCACTCATGGTCCTTGCTAGGCGTAGAATATCACACGGACATTCGACTACGAACCGTTTATCGAGGAGTTCGCAAGGTATTGGTAGAAGAGGTGGGAGTTCGCTCCATTCCTGGATCAGAAGAAACAACGGGCAAGAGTACGGTAGTACGGTGACGGCTTTCAGGCCGCCCCTTTCTCGTGCTCGAGTTCGAACCCCGTGTGACGTCGGGCCCAGTTCTATCCAGGTTTTAACTTATAAATTACTCTTGTGTTTCAATCGGTAGCTCGCAATACACGAATACGTCAGTTAAGGCCTGGAACTCCTCAGGCTACCCACCAGCATGCCAAAGCCTTGTCAGTATCCTGAACCTCTAGTCGCTTCAACTTGAACCCCGCCTCGCCGTGCATCCTGAGACAGTCCACCGCTGAGGGTGGGATCATGCTCAGATCTTCTGCCCTCAAGATCGCGGGCCTGAGTCTCGGAAGGAGGGTAGCGGAGGGATTGCTCTAGTCGTGTAACAGTGCCCACCACAATCCGTTTGGCCCGTGGGTTTTGACGTTGTAAAAAGAGATGGAGGACACCTCAGGGCGAACTCCCTTCAATAGCTCTCGCCGAGCATGTCCTGAATTGTTTCGAGCTCCGTCGCGGAGAGTTGGACCATCCTGTACATCAGAAGGGAGATCTCTTCCAGTGTTCGGTCGCGTCGCACGCCAACTAGAAACCGTCCATCCTGATTGTGCACGATTGAAAGAAATGTGGGAATTTTGGGGTGACTTTGAATGGACGGTTCGTGAGAATATCGTTTGGGAAGAGAGGTGGAAGTGGGATGACTGCAGGCCTGATAAATTAAGGGTGAGAGAGATGATGGAGGGAAGGTTCAGGTGGTGCATCACGGACGCGGCTTCCGAGGTAGGTGCCGCAAGCGCAGGGGATCTCACTGGGTGGAAAAGTGTGGCAACGCGTTTCGACCGCTTGTCACCGTGAAGCAAACAATTTAGAATGACGATTGGTTGATGCACCGTCACTGGCCACCTGTTGCGATCCTGCACGAAGCCCACGCGGAGGTCCTTCAAGTTGTGGAAGAGGTGTGAAGACACAGGGACACTGTCATTGTCGATGGAAAGAGTCCCCAAGTGCTCCCCGATGGAGACCGTGACTCAGGGGAATAGGGAATCCCGACGAAAACGGTCAGATGCTCAAGGTTGGGAAACAGTTCGGCGAAGATCCAAGAGAAATGAGACCACACGTCACTCACCCTGCGGAATTCCAAAGTATGAATCCTGTTTATCGCGGCGAAGTTGGCTTGCATCTTGCACACTGTCCAGAGCAGCCTTGATCCCTTTCCCCCCTTCGACATGACCGAATGCTTGTAGATCTCGGTCGGGCTCCACGCGGCCATTTCGAACCGTCCGAGCATTTCCCAGAGTGGCATGCAATGCATCGTCTCCCACAGGTAGGGAGTGGATAAATCCATCTGGCAGAGGTAGTGATAGGTCGAGAGGATGATCGTCCAGATTGCCAGGGTGTTTCGCGCTATCGATGGTGAAAAGTAGGACGTAGATAAGGGCTGGCAGGGGATGCGGAGGAGTGGCGATTGTACGCGGTACCTAGCTCAAATTTCTTCGATAGATAAGTCAGCAATGGGCACGTCGACCACAGCTTCCTCCGGAGACTGAGAGGGTTGTTCCCCTGTGGCGCAGTTTCCGGGACCCGGACATGGCTAGCTATGGGTAAGACTATCACTGTGGTACGCGGTGGGAGGAGGACATACCAGTATAAACTGAAACGGTGTTGGAATTAGGTGGGTGGATCAAAAACAAGATGGCGACTACCGTCTCTCTAATGAAATCCTGACTGAGATTACTGTATCGCAAGTTTTGGTCATATAAGGAGGTACCCCATCTGTTCCCCTTCATAAGTTTTGTTTACCGGTTTATTAGGACGGCAACCGCGCAAACTGTTGCCCCGC
>Ga0307515_10015383_pt1 | contig 14100 bp, 2 predicted proteins | sample 17_EM_MG_FD_194513 | JGI IMG/M metagenome (GOLD analysis project Ga0307515, IMG submission 194513) | Populus trichocarpa ectomycorrhiza microbial communities from riparian zone in the Pacific Northwest, United States - 17_EM | ecosystem: Host-associated > Plants > Roots > Unclassified | place...
GCTATTTTGTATATGCAATGTAAAAAATTATTAAGTATTAAATTAATGCTCAAATTTAAAAAATAGTGTTTGATACAATCAGTTAAAAAAATTAATAGGTATCAATTTTTTTTTTTAGATTAACATAGGTGTCCGGACTAGCTTGCGCGCACCTCGACTAATTTCATTAGCCCTAAAGTTAACGACCATGTAAGCCTCTAGTAGTTTTAAGGTTTGTGAGACTCGAACTGGTGATCTTTAAAAAGCAAATTCAAGACCTGATCAATTAAACTACACCCCTCAGGATTAACAAGTAACACATTTTAAACGGGTAGAAAGAGACAAACCTATTTTTTTTTTTAACTTAGTTAGTTGTTCATGAGGCGTGAATTGTTCACTCAGTCCTTTAATTTATTTTTCTTTTTAATTTTGGTTTCTAGTTTTTTAGGATTTCGCTTTTTAGTCTTCAATTTTATGTTTTAATTGTTTAAATTTGAGAGTAGAGAGAAAGTGGTTGGTTGTTCACATTCCGGCTATTTAAAAAGCTTATCTTGATAAGAAAAGTTCATTCTAGGTGTTTTTTTTTAGCTTTCATCACACTAAAAATGTATATCAAAGATGTTTTAAGGTTATAAATTGATTATTGATGATGTTTATTAGATGTTTTTGATGAAAATATATGAAAAAACAGATTTTTAGACTAAAAAAATCCTGACCCAACTTTTTAGCCACCTTTCTAGTTGCTGAACTCGAGCTAGCATGAAATGTGTGATTCGCCCTTAAACAAAAACAAAAACAAAAAGGCCAAGTCTATGGCCTGTCTACGCGACAGATCCTTGCATGCCAAACTTTTTATTTTTTGGATCAGACGCACAAGTCCTAATTTTTTTAGCCTAGGTGTTAGGCCTCTTTCTATGTTTTTTTTTCTTCCAAAATGTTTATTTTAGACTTTGATTGAAATGTGTTATAAATAAAATACTTTAACATTATGTTTAAATTATTGGTCATTTTATCATAGTTCTCAAATAATATTGAACTTTTTTTTATGAGAATGTTAATTTCAATTATTATATTCCTGATATGGAAAAACACTTCCTCGTGGATATTTAATGAAAAACAAATTTTTATTTTTATTTTTTGACATGATTTTATAACATTTTTTTTTTATCTTCAATCAGATACAAATTATTGACATGTTATTATGATACTTCTTTTTATTAAAACTTGCTTTCGAGATCATGATTAATATCTATTTTAAAAAAATTCATACAATTAAAAAATATATTTTAGATTAAAAAATATATTTTTGTTAAAACAATAAAGAGATGCATTAATAAGAAAATAAAATTTAGATTAAAGAGATATATTTTCCTACTTATTTCAAATGATTGAAGTTTTTAAAAAACTTTTATTTTAATGTTTCTCATTAAAAAAAACTTATTTTCTTGAAAATAAAAAAGAAATGTGTGAATAGGAAAATTATATTTTTTTTATTAAAAATATACATATTTTCCTTTCTAGTTCAAATTTTTATAGTTTTCCATAATTGTTTTACTTCATTGATGTCTCTTTTTATCCAATGAACTATATTGCCAATAAAAAACGGTTTTGTTGTCAAAATAAAAAAAATACACGAGGCAAACAATTTTGATGAAAAACACATTTCTTCTTAATAATTTTATTTATTTTCTTTAATGCGCATGTATATTTTTATTATCATTCAATTATATAAAATATAAATTTTAAAAGTAAAGTTATTAAACTCGGTTAAGCCCGGTTCATGATCTAGGTCATGAGTTGAGAGAGTTAACATGGTTGGAACTTAGTCGATCTATCACTTCAATGTTTTTCTTATAAAAAAATGTTAAATAGAGATTATTTTTTAAATTTTTTCCTAAAAAGTTGAAGCTATTTTTTACCAGACTAAGTAAATTAAAAGTAAACTTACTAAGTTAAAGTTGACTGAATAACATCAGATTAACTCTTAATTGGTTTACTTTGAAACTCAATCTGAGTCAAAGCCTAGATTAATGGGTTATCATATTAACTATAAAATCATGTTTAATAACACTACTGACTAGCTTTTCACTACAATGCACAGACAATTTACTAGTATAAGATGAAAGAGAAGAAAGTTAAAGTTCTTTATAGCTAAGTCCTCGTAGTATCAGAACGCACATGTTTAATTATTATGGTCTTTAATAAGTTTATGACTTGTTCCTACTGTCAATGTCATGTTATTTCACAATTTATTCTATTTTCCTGTTTTCTGGAGGTTTTTTTTTTTTATTATTGGATACCTTCGTGCCGCTTGCTAGCCATGGTTATTGTGCTACGGCCCAACGCAATAAATTTGCGACCGGCCGACGATATTCAAATCGGTGAACTTTACCGAGGCCTTAAGCCTCCAGCTGCATGGATAGGCTACGGCCTGCATTAATAATTTGTCAACAAGATAATTAGTTGATAATGACATTTCATGATATCTAATGGCTAGATTTGATGCAGTTACCTACGGCCTGCCTTTCAGAATTGACTAAAGTAGATTAACTTGTGGGACATACATGCAACCCACAATCCCAACACCCCATTTTAGTGTTGAAAATAATATGGAATCATACATGCAAAAGGTGATGATGTGTTCCTGGGAAATTTTATGCAGCAACAGTACAGTTTTGATATTCCTGATTGAAAGAGATCTGATTTGCACTAGAAAGCAAGAAAATCCCAATATTCTTTTCATTTCTTTACAGCAATTAGTGCCTTGTTGCTTTATCAACTTTTTCTGGACATGCACATCAAAACTCAATCAAAGCTGATATAATGACACAAAAAGATGATAATTAAAGTCAAGCTTTCACACCCTAAGAGACAACAGAGAGAGGATCTTGCAAGAAAAGGAGTGGAGAGAGAGAGAGATTATATATATATATATATATATATATCATGCACCATTAAAACTGATTCCTTCTTCTCTACTGCTTTTTGCTTCGTTGAGTGCACCATGTAATGACTAACATCAACTCATAACATAGTCCAACAATGGTCTAAAAAAGAATATACAGACAGACATGCACTGAACTGACAGAACAAGACTTTCTTCTTCTCCCCTTGCAAAGCCCTATATCTATTTATATCATCTATGATCCTTTTCTTTTTGTTTAAGAAAAAGGGAATTCTAAATACCATGCCATTGTTAGCCAGCACAACTCTATCTTAAATCATTCATGTTCTTCGTTTTGCCAGTACTCTGGTCTCCCTAAGGAAATCTCCAGGATTGGATTCTTGAGTTCTTGATTGAATCCTGTAAAGCTTCTTGATTGAGCAAAACCAACTCCCTGCAAGTATAAGAATTGGGACAAGCGTTTGTTGAACCCACATGCAATATGTTTTAGACCCGTCCATACTTGAGGGGGGAAAAACATTACAATAAGAAAAAAAATACAGAAGCTAGCAATGTTGAAGCTAGCTTTCAGAACCTTAGAATTATTACGAGCTTATGACCGATACTCTATATTGGGAATTCAACTGAAAACTTGTATCGATTACTTGTTTTAAGATTTTGTTTAATTATGTGATTTCATATATTTGGCTCCACAGCATGGATGCAATGTAGAATTAATGAAGCTCTCTCTGAGAAGTTATCCAAGAGCGCATGGCATAAAAAGCAGCTTATTTTCCATAAAACAAGCATCTGTACAATAGAATTGCAGTATTGGCATTATTGGATGCATGCGTAGAGGATCCAGCAATTAATTTAGATGCAACTATTAATAGGATCCAGCAATTAATTTAGATGCAACTATTAATAGGATCCAGCAATTAATTTAGATGGAAATATTAATTAGTTTAAGGACAATACTGGCACATATATGGCAGTCAATAGAGTTATGGAGATGCTTATTGATAACTATATTTGTCTCACTAAGTTTAGATACTCACGTCCAGTTTATTTCCCGACACTTGTTGAGAAGATAGAGCTTCTCCCTTCAGCCCATCTAGATCTCTTGAGCTGTTATGCCATCCTCCTCCTTTGCTGCAACAATTAATAAATACTATCAGCTACAATCAAACCATTGACCTGCTTCTGAATTTCTGAACGAAAAGAAAATGTTAAACTGTAACATATATTCCTAAGCCAATACTAATGGCAATCATTAATTGAAACATCCATGGAGTCAGATGAAGAAAAATGCTCCTTTAATTTTCTTGGTAACAGGTCCCCTTGCACGATCAAACCAGCCTAATTAGGAGAAGCAGATATATCAAATTAATACATCTATCATGCATTTAGTTGATGAACAAGACCTAATCAAAAGAAAACCAAAAGGAATGCATTTAGTTGCCACAGGATTAATTCCTCTGACCTAGCTGTTAGCTAAATTAAGATGGGATTGTCGCTGAAACCTTACTGCCTTGATCAGTCCAATGCTCCCATTTGCACACGAGGTAGGGTTGTTGTTACCTCTAGCTAGCAAAGTCACTCGCCATGATATAACCTAGGTAGGGTTGGTATTATTAGCTAGCTTGCAAAGTCACCCGCAATGATACTAGGTAACATGGATTTAAATTTTGTCACGTCAAGAAAGAGTGATTGAAGGAAATAGAGGCAGGCCATCATTACTGTGTAGCTCAAAACCTAGCAAGCACCTCAAGGAGAAAAGGAAAAAAGAAGAGTTTTTCACTCAGCATATTGTGCAAGAACATCAATAAATATCAGACGTGGAAGCTATCCAAATCAAATTAGCTTGAAGATGATTAACCTTTTTATGAATAAAAGAACTTAACAGAAAGTCGGGCCTCAATACCTCTTGGAAGAGATGGCCGCAGCTGAGTGAAAAACTCATTATCCTTATAACTCAATACAAGCTACCTTAACTAATTAATTCATGTACATGTTGTTTTGAGGTCTTGCTATGGCCATCTCCTTGATGGCTCTAATGTTTCTTTTTCCCTACAAACCCATACTCCTGTAATCTTAAAGTTCATACACTCAAATTCTGATATCATTCATTAAAAAGAAGAATTAAGATGTTAATACTGTTGGGCCTATGCTCAGAAACTTGATATTTTAGCTCTGATTGTTTTTCTCCAGTACCATTTTGCATAATAGAGCTATAAATCTAAAAATTTTACTTGAACGGTGTAGCGTGATGGTAAAGAGTTTGAGATCTACAAATAAGTCTTGAGTTCGAGTCAGGGCGTGCATTCTTGTAAAAATCTGAGACAGCCGAGATTTTACTCACTCACCTGGACCCACAAAATATATTTTCCAGGAGTGAGATTTCCACTCAGATACTAATTCGGTAGCGTGGTATATCAAGCAACCACTCAGACCACATTGGTTAATGAAAAATAAAGCTTACAAGTAAAATGATAGTAGCTAGCTCTACCATTATTTCATGTACAATGCTGGGATCTTATATAAAGGCCATGATTTCCAAGGCTAATTAATCTTTTCATGTACAAAACCAAGAAGAAACCCTAGGAAGGCGACGCCTGATCCTGGCATAAAATGGCCATCTTAACTTTTAAATGACTTATCGGAATCTTGTATGGCCATCACGTCTAGAAGGCTTTTAATGCATGATCATTTTCTGGGTTTGATTGTTCACTTATTCACTATGTTTCTGTACATTTTAAGATTAGAAGCACAGATTTTCCTTGATTACATATTTAATTATTCCTTTAGCCTTGGATTACAACGAGATGAAATCTAAGTTTACCTACAAAACATATTAGATTGACTTGATTGTCGCAAGATCCAACAAGACAATATTTTTGGATAAGATCGAAGCTCACTGATAAAACTCTACATGAAGCTGATATATACGCCCGAATCCATGAGATTGAACTCCGGATGGTTCTGATACACCCGAATCCATCTACTACTCCCTAGTTAAACCTGGTGTGCTAGCCACTAACCATAAGGATAAAATATATATGCACTAAATGAAGAAACACTTCTTAGCCACATATCCCTTTAAAAATTGTTCATAATAACCATTTTCTATGAGGTTGAATATTAGGTATAATAAATCTAGATGCCCAAAACCTTTTTAGTGATCCTTTTAATTTTAATTTTTTTTTTGTGATTTAATTGGTCCTTTATTTGCTAAGCCATCCCCCTCGTTAGCTTTTTGTAGTATTTATTTAATTTGACAATTTCTTCTAATTAAGCTTCTAATAAAATTTTCAATCACATTTATGAGAAAAATCCTCCTAGTTGTCTGAGTTAATACGAGAAAAAACTGCTCGCTTTCTGCTATTCTAGAATTAAGTTAGGGAAAAATAAAGAATTTCCTATTAAAAACCTTAGAATTCTGTGAACAATTTGGGAAAGTACGATTGATTCATTAGCCATAAACCTGTGTAATGCAAGAAAGATTTAAATACAAAATGGAATAGTAAAACAGTCCTATCAGTTCTCAAGGCATAAAATTTTCAATGCTATTTTTTTTTAACATCTCTTAATTAATTATCAAATAATTTTACATTAAATAATAAGTACCCATTTTAATTAATATGACAAATATGGTGCTGATTTAATTTTGCTCATTGTTCATACTTAATTATGTAAAAAGATTTATAGTTAATTAATCTTTCTCATTAGTTCAAATCTTATTCAAATCAAACTATATGAGTTCCAACCATTATAAGAATCTGAAATACATCTGAAGAGAGTGTTTTATGAACTCTTCTTAAATAATTTGCTATGGGATCCATTAATACAGATTCTGGAGCTCTCAGTTGTTATAGATGGTATTAGCTATGATCAAAGTTAGCTAGGGGTGGCAAGGAAACATGAAAAAGTTGAATGATTATTTAAGAACTATTTTTATAAAATTAAATTATCTTAGCTAAGATTCGAACTCGTAATAACACAAACATCTCAGTAATCCAAGAACTTAAACTTATTCTCTAACAGTTATCTACAGTTTTGTTTTCCATCACTGGACTTTCTTCCCGATCCATGGTAAGGTAAATATGATCAATGGCCATGTAGAAGACCATCCCAAGAAAAGCAGAAAAAGCAAGCAAAAATACAAAAGAAAGAAAGCAAAATATATCAAAAGCAAAAGCTGTGAGAAAGAAGGTACATAGCTCCTAGTAGTTTCAGGGAAAGTTAGGAGGACGTGGATTTGGTTTTCCTAAATGCACAAGCTAAAGTCACCCATGCATGGAAGGGTAAAAACCAGCTTTAAAGCTGAAGCCATAAAAGAGAAAAGCAATGCACCCTTTTTAGTATACAAACTCGACAAAAATCAATAAATGCAGTGCGTGGGAGTGTGTGTCTGAGAGAGAGAGAGAGAGAGAGAGAGAGGTGAGAGGCGAGGAGGGGGAGAGAGCTAGGGGGTGTTACCTAGAAGAGTTGCTCCATAGAGTGGTGGGAGAGTGAGAGAAACCATTATCATGCTGTAAATTAGGCACATTTGAACCTCCTTTCTGGGTGAGTAAATAGTTGGCATTTTGATTAAAGCAAGCTGTTCCAGGCATGAAATCTTCATCACCAGAGCCATCTAATAGACAACCAATAAAACTCAAGTCAGCCCAAGTGCATAAGATGATGATTTTTGTGGATGCCAAGCTTGTTTTTATGAGTAATTTAATAAAGTACATTGTACAGGTGCATTAATACATATAGGAATGCGCACTGTTTTTATTATGGTAACAGGATAAGGGAGGAATCTTCAAAATTTCAAATGGGGTAGCGGAAATCGGGGAAGTAATTAGGCTAAAAATTAAAGAAAGGGAAGACGAATTACCAGAGGAAGCTGCAGGTCTGCAGTCAGTGCTCTTAACAGTTCTATACATCTGCAAAGGCAAAAGAAGACAAAAGAAAATTAATAGAAAACATAAGGTAGACCTATCTATGCTCCTATAGCACCAGTATATATAATATTTGAATAAATTTAAAAGGGCAAAAGAAAAAGGAAGAAGAAAAGCCCCAGTCAAAAAAATCAAATCAGATGCTTCTTGTTCTGAATTTCTCTTCCCTTGTTTATTAACCACGAGGTTGATGTTTGGTAAGGTCAGTAATTGCTTGTATTATTGAGAAATGATGGCTACTTTTTCTCTCTCTCTCTCTCAAAAAGTAGAAGTTGTCTTGTATCAGAAAACAGCAGACTCAACTGTTCATTCATTCACTGCGTTCATCGGCTCTCGTGCCAGTTGGATAGCCTGAGCCAAAGTCTTCTTCACTACCCAATACACACACACACACACACAGAGGACACAGAGAGAAAGGACTCTAAACTAATAAACACTGGGCTATTGAGGTAGTCTTTTGGTTTCTTGTGAAGGATGGAAAAGAAGATCAAATAAGAAGGAAAATAGCACAGAGTTTTCATGCCAGACCTGTAAATGACTTTTAACATGAGAAAGTGTTAGATCTTTGACATCCATGAGCTCTAGAACTGACTTTGGAGTTGCCCCTAATAGCAAGGAAACAATCACGACAAAGATTAGAGCAAAACAAAGTCCATAAAACCAGTTCTTAATTTAACTCAAGTACTATATGATATTATAATTTTGCTCTTGCACCACGACAAGAAATGAACTATATATATCATGTAGTGAGTGAGTGGTTATTATAGAAGGAGAAAAGATTCATACTTTCATGGCCACCAAGGAGCTCAACAGCATGAACAAAACGAGCATGGAGTGAGCTAGTCCAACGCATTCTTGGAGCTCTCATACTCCTCTTGTTTTGTAACTTTGGCATAAATCTTGATCTGATCATGCCACTACCATATACCTCTGCACCAGGACCACTCCCTACACCTGCAGCTCCATATTGATGGTATTGTGGGGCTCTCAGTGTGTCCATTGACATTCCATTGAATCTTGGTGCAGAAGTATCCTTTCTGTAAGCTTGGAAAGGAGATTTATGGTGATCAGCTGATGGGTTAGAAGAAGAGTAAGGGGTGCAAGAAGGTGAATAAGGCATTTGGTTTAAGCTAAATCTAGGATCAATATCTCCTGAACTATTCCAGCTATTGTACACTGGAATCCCCTTTATAGGCTTCAATCCTGTGACATCAAGAACTGAGATCCCATGATTTATATGACTCATTTGGCCATTGCCAGAACATTGAAGAAGAAGATTTCTTTGCCTTGCTTGACCATGGTGACCTTCAACACTGCCAGTTCCGCTCCCACAAAAATTCCTTCTCCAAGGGCTCTCTGCCTCCAAAGCAGTATTTGTTGGATTTGCAAGAGAGAGTTCAGTGTCTGCTTGAGACCCAACCCTTATGGAACTATCACTATGTGATTTTAGGCCATCATCTTTGCGCCAAATATCAAAAGCAGAATCACTATCATTTGTGCCAGTGCAAATCGAAGAAGGAGCGCTGTTTGGAAGGCTTATGTGCAGTGAAAGGTCTGGAATCAGATTCAAAGACTGTTTATCAAAAATTCTTTTCTGGGACATTTTTAATATTCCCTTAGAAATCAATGGTTGCAGGCTGTTGTTCTTGTTCTTCCAATAATTAAAGAGAAGCCAAGATTCAAGAACACAAAAAATAGAGTAGATTTTTGAAGTGGGATCTTTTCTAAGCTTACTAAAAAAGCAATCTTTAGGAGGTTAGAAGTGTAGATGACTATGAAATTAAAGAAGGCAAAACCCTCTAATAACTTCACAAAACCAAAGAAGAGAAAGAAAGAAAGTCTGATGTAGAGAGTGCCTTAATGCAAAAACTGAAAAAAAGAAGGTCCTTTTCTCTTCTCCAAGAAACAGACACACTCCACTCAGAGAGAGAGAGAGAGAGATGTGTGGTTATGAAAGAAGAGTAGCTAGAAAAAAAAATGTGGGAAAGGGTTGAGAGAAGGTGAGGGATTTTGGTTTCCTATTTCCTCAAGAGTATATAGATATAGGAAAATGACACTTCAACAAAGCTCTCTCTCTCTCTCTCTCTATACCTCTGTACAGAAGCTGATCAACTCTCATTTTCTCCATAGTCAATACACGCAAAACTGCAAAGGTTTTTGCAATTCTTTTCCTATTAAAAATTAAAATTCCCCGTAGACAACGGGGTTAAAATATACCATACGAAAGAGATAGTGAGGAAGGAAGGAGTAGTAAGCACTAAATATTCTTCAATTCTCCCCTCCCCCACCCTATTGGGCCTCTCTCTCATTAACTACATAAGAAAAAAAAGGGGGAAACGAGGAAAACAATAATGCAATGACCACCTAGCTAGTCGTATGAGATAAACAAGACATCATATGTGTCTTGTCTTGGTTCAATGATAATCTTTGTCAAAAAGCAAGGAGATAATTGCAGAGTCTTGCATTTTTCTTCTTCTTATTGTAAAGGGAATAAAGGGACATTGTGAAATTAGCTATGATCATCTCTATATCCAATGACCAAATAAATACTTTATCAAGTCTTCGTGGAGTAAAAGAAACACAAAGAATCATACTACTTTTTCATAAATATTACTCCCTCCTTCGATCGATCCCAAGCTTAACAAGCCATTACTATGGAAATCGATATAAATTACAATTTGAAAAACTCTAATTAGAATAACAATTACTTTTCCCCCATCATATCCTAGATTTTCTTAATCTTATATAGGTTGGATATGTAAATTATTATTTCGAAGAAATAAATTCTTATTTTTATCTCTTTTTATGGCCACTTACTTTTTTGAAAAAGTAGAATTGCACTAGTGACAAATCAACAAAAATAAGGTCTCCGTACTGTTTACTACATAGGAAATATTAAGTGGAGTAGTTTCCATTCTAATTATAATTTAGCAGCCCTCTTTGGCTTGTTATTCTTCAACTTGCCCTGCTTGCCTATATATATATATATAAACCAACAAATTAGCTGCCGGGTTTGGGCACTTGAAATATCCTTCATTGGTTCTAACGTGACAATACTTCTTTTTTATTTTCTTTTGTCAAATAATATTAGTCTATAGCTTAGTTAGCTAGCACAATATCATCGATTTCCATGTCTTGTTTATATATATATATATTATGCAGACCTTTTGAACAAATTGATTGATAAAAAAATATCATTTGAAAAGTGGATCAACTCCTCGAGGTTTTTTCAAGAAGAGAATTCCAGGGCTTAGCTAAGCTAACTAATTGATCAGTGACGCCAAGTTATTCTACAAGATTGAATACACTAACTCTTGAAAGTTGAGGCATAATTAATACAAAATCATCATGCAAAATCTCCAAGTGAAGATTACTCTATTCGTGCTTAACCAAACGTCTGATATTTACGAGATTCATAATTCGTCATCTATCTATTTGTCTAGAATTTTAGAATAATTTGTCCGCGCGCATAGCTTTTTTTCAATACATTTTCCATGTAAACTAAAATCAATTCCTTACTCTATTCGTGCTTAACCCAACGTTATTTTTTGTTTTTTTTTTTAAGGAAAAGTGTTTTTTCGTACATAGGGGGAGAAATAAAAAGAAAGAGAAGAAATACCCATCAAACTATTCTAGCTTCACATAGATCTAAGGAAGTTAACAATGGTGATTTTGAAAAGAGCTGTAGCCCATAGACAAAAGGGAAGAACACCAATCGGGTTTCACTCATCTATGCAGTGGAGAAGAATTAATGTTTAATGTTTTTCCCTATGTGCTTGACGTTTAGTTAGAGACATTATGGGGTTAATTTATGATTAATTTAGGACTGGTCAAAGTGGGCAGAATCACAACATTGTAAAAGGGGAGCCGACTATGAAAATAGAAGGATTGATGTGAATAAAATAAAGTAAGAAAGGGTTCGGAGAAACAAAATATATTTTGGAGGGCCAAGTACGCATATAGAATGACAAAAGCCTCAAGTAGAAGGACTAAAATGAAGGATTCTCAAAGTTTTGGGTGCCATGGCCCCATTAGAATAATCACATGGAGCTCTGCCCGGCACCACCTGCTAATTTACATCGGGCAAAGATATTAGGCTAAGCTTGTGACACGTCTATGCTAATTTCGGCAATGGTGAAAAGAACCATAAATCCTTGGGTAGAGATGGTGTTCCCTGTAGATGAATTTAATGGGTTTTGGACTTTTGGTGTGATGTCAAGATTATATTGATAAGCATGATGGACCCATTGACCTGAACGAGTGTGGAGACTTGAGAGTTATGAACCTTAAAGGCTTGTTTGTTTGCTTTCATATGGTGATAATCGTAAACCCTAAAATCCTCAACTCCACAAAAACCTTTGTAAGTTTCTTATTCCTTTTCATTCTCCCAAATATTCCCTTCTAATCCTCCAACAACAACTTTGTCTATCCTATTATGTCATCCCCACATGAGCCCAATTGACTCTTTTACCTGAATGAATTTCACAAGCCCTAGTCTAAATCTAATTCAAAGAATATATATATATATATATCGGCACGTAAATATTCTCTTGTATCAAGAGAGGGTGCGCTCTATTTTCTTCAATGCATTTAATGGATGTAGAAGTGTAGGTTAATAATATTATATTGCACAAGTCTTCTGTTCCGTATATACTTGGGACTTGGGAGTAGGAAATGCCCACTTTTCTTTTTGGTAATATCGAGTTCAAACCTTTTAGCTAGTATAGCTAAGCAAGCACGAATAAATTAAGAAGCTTTCCAAAATATGATTGGGCAATTTAAAAAAGAAAACCAAGATTAAGCAACCTGTCAATTCAGTTTTGTTTGGAACGGAATGGTTGGTATATCTAATATTATTAAAAAAAAAAAAAGAAGAAGAAAAATAGAACAAATTTACTTGACTATTTCACAATTGCTTTTCAAAAACCATATTGGAGTCAATTACATGAGAAGATTATCGAAACAATAAATACATTTAGTTAGAACATGAATGATTTATCTAAAATTCCATATATAACATAACTTTGAAATGCTCCATAACAAAATTTATTGTTCCAATAAAAAAATTATAACGCTAACCATAATGAAATTGACAATCTTGAAATTAACTAGCAAAAAACCGAATCTTCAAACAATAAACTATATGGAATTTGGGATATAAATTATAATAAAATTGAATATTTTTGTCTCATGAGTATATTTTTGCCATCTTTTGCTCTATATATAAAATTTAAAGTGACTTTGTAATATGTCTACAAAATCTTTTTTCTTTTAGTTTTAATTGTTCATGTTAATAAAATCAGATTGGCCATATAAGTTGGGTCTTTTAATTGCTACCGTAAAGGTCAAAAGAGGTATACACAAAAAAAACAAGACTAAAATCCATAATTATCATAAATGAAATGAGAAAGGAACCTTTTGAATGCTTTGGTTCAATGATTCACTGGGTTGAAGGTGATTCTTCAATTTAATTAATACAGTCATCACTTATTTAGCTTTATATATATATTCAAAGCAAGCCACCATTACAGATAAGGAAAGTTAACTCGGGTTGATCTAAGTCAATATAAAAATAACAATTATTATTATTATAACTTTAAAACTTGACTCAGGAGCCACTCGAGTAAAGTCCATGTCACAAGTTGGGAGGGTCAACACGGGTTAACATGAGTTAATGTATGGATAAAATATTTTAGTCTTAAAACCTGACTTGGGAGTCAACTCGAGGCAAGATTTAGGTCATGAGTTGGGAGGGTTAACTCAGTGGACCCAAAACTTTTTATTTTTTTTCAAAAAAATTCAACGAGTTCTTGACCCATGTTTTGTTTCGAGTTGACTTGAGTTTTTGACCGGGTCATGTCGAGTCAATCCTTCCTGTATTTTTTCTTAAACTCGAACTAGTTCAGGCCTCAAATCAACCCATCAAGTTAATACTAGTTTTATAATTAGAATTATTATAATATTATTAATTTCAACACTCGATATAAACTAAATTAAAAAAATAAATTATTAAATTATTATTTTTTAAATATATAAATTTAATTTTTTATATATATTTTATTATATCCTATCCATCATAACTAAACAAAATAAAAAGGTAATAATTTTATCTATTACATTACTATCAAACAAACTTCTGTCACGATCTTATTTTCTATCTTTTTGTTTTTCTTTATCTTCATTATCTTCATTTCTTATATTCCGGGGAAGTAACCAAAATCTATATAATTGGTCAAGTGCTCATTAAGTCCTCATTCCTCACTTTGTCTTGTCTTTTTCTCCTCGAATCCT
>Ga0307515_10015384_pt1 | contig 14100 bp, 4 predicted proteins | sample 17_EM_MG_FD_194513 | JGI IMG/M metagenome (GOLD analysis project Ga0307515, IMG submission 194513) | Populus trichocarpa ectomycorrhiza microbial communities from riparian zone in the Pacific Northwest, United States - 17_EM | ecosystem: Host-associated > Plants > Roots > Unclassified | place...
ATTAACTTTTTCCGACGGATTTTCCGTCAGTGATTCTGACGGAAAAATCGACATGTCACCGTACGGATCTGCCATTTCAAATCCCTCGGTGATTCCGTTGGCAATTTAAACGGTGAACCGGTCACATCACTGTACGGGCTGTCGTTTTGAATCCGTCGGTGATTCCGTCGGAAAAAATAACCCGCCAAAACCTTCACGTCAGCGACCCGCCTTTTTTTTTAATTCAGAAACTTTTCCGTCCGTAATTCAGTCGGTAGTTACCGGCTGAATTACGGACAGAAAATTGTCTGTCGGTAATTTCGAGCTCAAATTACCGATAGACATATTCCGTCGGTAAATTCATTGTTATTTAGCGAATTTCTGGTAGTGTTTTAAACTGATTAGAAAATGTAATTATGAAAAATTGTTATACATAGTGTTCCAATACTTAAAATAAGAGTAATTTTCTTTAAGTTGACGTATGGAGTCTTTCATTAGTATTTTCTTCTATTTATATTATCTGACAATCAAATTTTTAGAATTTAACAAGTGTATTTTTATGAATTTTTTTCATGTCATTTTATTTATGATTTAATACATGGTTAAATTATAGACCTTAAATGTAGTTAGTATAACTTTTTTTATCATCAAGTTGTTGGGTAAGTATCCATTTTTTTTAGAAAAAAAAACCATTAAATAAAGGTATAATTAGAAGATGGGTAAAAAACAGGAGGACCCTGGATATAAAAAGAAAAGGGTAAGTAATGAAAGCACACATGCACACATCATTAGACACGTTGCCTTAGAATTGCTTTTATAGAGGGACCGGTCGAAATCTCACTCAGCCTTTGCGCTTTGGTTTTGTTTTTTAAAATTGTTCTGAAAAAAGTTTAAAATTTTATTTTATTTTATTTAAAATTAATATTTTTTAGATGATATATCAATATTAAAAATAATTTTTAAAAAATAAAAAAATATTATTTTGATATATTTTTAAATTAAAAAAAATTAAAAAAAAACAATCACCACCACCATTCTAAATTAAACCACGCTTCTAAATTAAAACTTTATACAGACACATCACGAAGCAGTCAGGAGGCAACGCAATAACAAATATTACTGGACTCTTCATTTACCGATATCGAACGCCATTCACATTAAGCTTCAGATCAACATCCCAGAACTCAACAAAACCATAACTTTCATGCGAAAGGAAGTCCAATCGATTCAGGGAGTGATCTTAATGCAAAAAAGACTAGTCATACTGATGGACATCACCCCGAGTCATGAGCCCATTTTTAGATTTCAGCTTCTCTCTTCTCCTATTCCTAGTTTGTGGAATACACCATATACCTGTAATCACAAACTCTGACAGTTATTTATAAACTTCATATGAGTAGAAAGGTTTAGATGAAAAGGCAGCTTCTAAACATCACAATGGACACCTCTATGAATATAACGATGCACAAAAGGAGGAAAAAATTACATATATGTGTGCTAGGATTTCTGTGCATTCCATCAAAATGAAAGCAACTACATGTACAGTCATCTCAGTCTCAACTGGGCAGTTTTTATAAGCCAGGAGAAGACATGAATTAACCCCATGATAGGACAGGGTAACAAAAAATGAAAAAATCAAGTAAAAAAAAAAAAGAACAAAATTATGCAACTGTTGCTCTATCCTTTACTTGTCTTGAGCTTCTTCAGGGCTTGATCAGATTCTTCACCGCTTGAAACTCTTGAACGTATTGTGCCTTGATTGCTAGGGGGGACGTTATTATCCTACGTTAGTGAGAAAGAAAAAGAAAAAAGGTTAGGAGTGCTTTGATGGAAACGGTAATTGAAATTACTCCAAAGTAGCTTAATGCCAATAAACCTTAACAATGGATGTTGGCGCAGTTTGTCTACTATTCCCTTTTTTCCCGAGCTCTATCTGCACTGAGATGGTGGCCTGAGACAAGTCTACTCCAGAACTCTGTAAAGCTTGCGTCAAAGTATTTAACAACCTGTTTAATGCCAATACAGGGTACGTTATTTGACTCATAATTCAACAAATTCTCTTCTTATAGGGCTACAGAGAAGGCTACTTCCCATAAACAAAAAATGCTAGGCTTTATCTTTTTTACAAACGTATGAAGCTATAAGCAAAGTTAAGCATCCAGATGATGAGAGTATTGAGATGATGCCAACACCGCAAAACAATGTTATTTCTTGTCACTGGAAAGAATCTAAAGAAACCAATTTGCAAACACCTGAAAAAAGGAGTTTCATGGAATTGAAAAGATTCATATATAGTTCAGCATATTGTAGAAACAAAACCTGTATTGTTAGAAGTAACCTTCAAGTCACGCTTCTAATATTTAGCAACTAATTGTGCAAGGAGGTCAGAAGAGGATATCTTCAAGAGTAACGCTGCTGAACATTAAGATATCAAGGTGGAAGTTCAATATCTCCGAACAAGTATGCATGTACCTTTTCTCCCCTTGCATGAATTTCAAGACTGCTAGAAACAGTCAAGCAGAAGCAAGCAGGCTATGTATAACATGAATAGGAATGTATTGTCCAATGCTACAGAGACAGGTAATTTATAATTCCTAAAGCAGCTAGTAGACGTGTGCTAGAAGAAATTGGCGGTTCAAAGATCACCATAGAAGTGATTGAATTTTGTGTTAGTTATGATCTCCTTGAAAGATTTTGACCTATGATGGCTATCGGAACCATAAATTGTAATATGCAAACTCACCCTTGAGAGTACGCGCTAGAGATGCTGATTGTACCACCTTCAACAGTCAGATTCTGTTGTTTCAGCTTATCACTAGCAACAGCCCCGTCAGAGGTACATGATATTGCATGGCATGGTTGAGGTTGAGTTGCCGTGTTCTCCGCATCAAATGCCAGTCGGGGTGGAAACTGTGCTGCTGCACCTGCGATCCTGCCAGGATGGAAGAGGTTCGGCTGCAGCGAGATAGGAAATGGCATTGCTTTATTTGTTATTCCGAGGTTCGGATGGTGATCCATTGCATTGAAGGTACTAGCAGAGCTCATATTAGATTCGACTGCATTCCGTGCTCCTCCAGGATTAATGGAAGGAGAAATGGTTATGTTTTTCTCATCTAAATTTGCAGCAAACAATAATGCAGGACCAACACCACTATTCACGCCTCGAGACTGGTCAACAGAACTTTCCACAGGCCTACTATTGTTTCTCTGTTTTAAACAATGGAGAGCCAACTATTAGACTGTAACAATAATGATTATCACACTCAATAAACGATATAGTGGCCACGAAAACATTGGAAAATATGGAGGTTATGTAGAATTTACCCATGGCCCCAGTTTTGCATGTTCGTGGTTCCATCCTTGGTATGATCCTTCATATTTCTGTACTTTCTCCTGTAGAAACTGAACGTGCTCGATGACCTGTAAAATGATTCACGGACTCCATCATTTACACCGTACACTGAAAGAAAGAATGATAATTTTATAAGAAGAGTATGTACCTCTAAAAGAAAAGATGCCTTGTCTCTCTTTTGATCGCCATGAGGAATGAGCGCTCTCAACATCTGAAATCTGCATGAAAACTTCGAAATTTTAGTACAGCATAAAGTTGACAAAAGCAGTCGTAATTATTCAACAAGAAAAGTTGAACTAATTAGCTTTATTTAGGGCCTTTTCTAGTTTATATCCCATCAGCCTTCATAATTTAACCAGTAGAAACAAAAGGAACAGATTGTATGGAATTGTATTACTTTACCAAATTAACATTCTTAGATTACTGAAACTTCACTTGTAACAAGACGTCAACAACATTATAAAGTAGCTGATTAAAGGAAAAGATCCTCAGGTTTTCTCAATGTAAGAAATTAATGCGTGCCTGTCATTTATCTTGCTCCTCCTACGTTGTTCTGTTGCAGAATGCTTTGACCGAGGCGTGTTAGGTTTTTGGTCATTGCTCTTTCCGTCCACCTTTACCCTCAATTCCCCTGAAAAAAGAAAGAACGAAGTCCTCAATTCCACAAACATGTAACTCAAACAGAGCACACATAATACTACTTTTTTTTTTCAAATAAGAGAATTTTTATACATTTATTTTCTATCCACACACACACACCTTTATGGATAGGAGAAGGGGTTTCTTTCTTAAGGAGGAACGTTTCTTCATCGTCTAAATCATCGTCCAAGTTACTACCTTTGGCTGACTTTATCATTTCTATGAAGCTCTGGGTACATTTCAGCCCTGGTGGCCTGCTCAATTACCAACAAAACAAAATCTCATCATTATATTTTAACAGTAAAAAAAAAAACCCAAGAACATGCAGGAGAAGGAGAAGGAAACAGACTGTGAGGAAGAAAGAGAGCTGAAACTATTGCGATGGTTGTTCGATGAAGACTGTGACGGCCTCTCTGACGTCGTCCACTGATCCGTCTTCGCTGCCGCTTCTGTTACGCGCCAAACATACTTCCAATTATCACTAAAATATTGTACGAAATATCATTTAAAACAATACTGTCATTGGATATTTTGTTTGGGCCATGCGAGTGGACTTAAAAGCTTATTAAAAGTTCGGCCCAGAACTCTAGCCCTGCTATTTTTATACTAAATAATTTATTCTATTATTGCTAAAAAGACATTTTATTTGAAAAATAGTTGCGTATAATAAATGATTGGAAATCTATATATTGTAAAACAATATTGATATTATCATTATGGTCCATAATAATAATATCAATATGAGAGGAGAAAAAAAAAAGAGCAGAGAACTTTTATGATGCCGTGGTCTACCTATTCGAATTTCAAATAAAATATTATGAACACTTGGACCGATTTACCATGCAATGTCATATTATTAGTCTCATTTAAATCTCACTCGTCATATTGAAAACTACATCTTGTTTTATTTATAATAATAACCTCTTAGTTATTTGGTTGCCTATTTTAGACCCTAGAGTACCGTTCGTGAGAGAAGCCATGTAATGAGACTATCTTGGGCTGATTTCGCAGTTTGGACTTTGTCTATGCCTTTGGTCTTCAAAACTGAACTTGTAGTAATATAACATGAGCATGAGATGGTCCGAACCAACTTGAACCATGGACCTAACCAAATAGTGAAGTCCTAATATGACTATGTTTCTAACATGATGACTACAGTTTGTTGTTGCTCATCGATCAAGCTAAAATCAACCAAAACTATTCGGGGCAAAGATTTTGAGGTTGGGTTTGGTTGTAGTGGTGGTAGTGATGATTAAAAAAAATTGAGTTTGTGAGATAGAAAATAATATAGCCAAAAAACAAGATAGAAAAGCTTGAAAAGTTTTTGAGATTTTAGACATGGAACTTCTATGGACATCACGACTAGCTTTTGATTATCGAGCAAGTTTGAATCTCATCCTCAATATCAAACGAGTATAGTAACTAAGTGCTCATTCTAGCTAGATTGACATGTAGTATTATTATATTCCACTTACGTCTCTTGTATTGCAATTACATTAACACCTCATCGATATATTTAACACCACATCTCTTGGCTGTATGTTGCTAGGGGGAGATGGACTCGCACATATGCACATGCACATGCAAAGCACAACAATGGAAAGTAAACAGACAGAACATGGAAAGTACAGATAATTATTAAGTACCTCTGATAATATTGGATCTTTCTCCCACATTCTCCTTCCCTGTCTTTCCCTTTTTCAATGTGGATTCTTCCCAAAGTGTGAATCCACTAGCTGAATAAGAACTGCAGTTGGAATTCTCATCATTTTTATCGGTACTACTAGCTTGAGCTACGGAGAATATTGTGTTTTCTGGCTTTGGAACTCGTTGGTTGAAATACGATACGTGGCTTATACTGTACGTCCCGATGCCTCCAGGGAGGATGTGCTCCACCGAGGGTGGTGGTGCCGGAGGCGGTGGCTTCTCAATTGTCAAGATCTCAACGTTGGTTTCTTCTCTGGCGGTGGCTTTGCTTACTTGTTCTAGTGGTTGTAGAAAATCATGTGTCTGGAGGAAGCCACCTGTTCAAGCATGGAAAGATGGAAGATTTCCAGTTCAGATCTGACCCTGATTAATGGATTTATTCTGACTAAGATTTCTCAAAGTCTGTAATACTTTGAAATTTACAATTGAACTAGTTTTGGCAAGTGGAGTGATGATTTATAATTAATAATTTAGAAATTAAGCAAATGGACAATCAAAACAGATCCAAAAACATGGTGTCTTCTTTTTCAACCAGGAGGGAAACAAAAACATGTGGAATATTTATGTCCAAAAATATGGCAGAATAATTAGCATAAGAAGATTCACAAAGATTACCCTACTCGTTTATGAAAAGATATTAAATCAAAATTTGACAATTTTTTATTTAGATTAACAATCCGTATATTCAACACGTCAAAAAAAGTAATTCTCAAATATATTTTTTTCTTTTTATATATCAAGATGCGATCTCTTGGATGATGATTTTCTCAATAATTTAAAATAACTTATCTCTATTTTTTTAAAAAACAATTACCGGCCACCATCCCCTCACTGACCCAACACCTAATATTTCAATTAAGAAACTATAAATATTAATCAAGTAATTAAGGACCATTTTTACAGTGTAGAGGAATTTTAATCAAGTAATCCTAGTTACTTTTCTTAATTGATTAATCATTAACTACTTAATTAATTAAACTGTTTTGTCAAAAAAAAAAAACCTAGTTAAAATTAGAGTAAATTTCCTGGAAAAAAAATTAGCAAAACACTGTTAAAAAAATATCTTCAAAACAATTCGGTAAATGTCAAGCTAGGAATAGAGACATTTAAAGAAATGGTTAAAAACACCACCAAAGTAAATAAATAAAAAATGATGAGCTAAATACAACACCACCAAAGTAATGTCACCATTAATAACTTTAGTGGATAATACACGTGGTTAAAAACGACAAATAATTCACTGCTTTAATGTTATTGAATTCATTTCATCATGGTATTTTTAATTATACTAGGGTGCTATCATTGTAGCTTCATGGGCCTCCCAGAGCTCATTTTACTTTCATTCTTTTTATTTTCTCTCCTCTTTTTTTTTTTTTTTCATTGAAATTTGTGCAATTCATTTTATCCATTTCGTTGTTATTCCCAACACCAACATTTTTATATTTTGCCAAGACTTTCTTACTCCGTGTTATTTTGTTTATTTTTTAATATAGTTAATTATAAAAAATTAAATTTGTTGACCGGAAAACAAGGGGCACCTCTCTTTACACAAGGAAAATAGTTTGTGATCGTGATTGTGATTTGTGAATAGAATTACAACTACAACCTGCATAACAGAGGGAGTGGATGTGAATCATGTGACATGTCACATCGTGTCCAACTCCTAGAAGATGGGTCCCATAAAAAACAAAACAACATATGGCCAATCTGATGGTGCTAATTGCTAACTGCTAACTCTTTCCTTTTCGGATTTGGCAAACCCCTGTTTACCCTACCCCACCCTACTTCCCTGGCCCATATCCCATCATTCAATTCGTGTCACGTGCATCCACGAACCCACATCCATAAACCAGAAAAAAAAATCTTTTTCCATTTTGAAAAACCAGAAACAATTTTTTCTTCTTTTTTTACCAGATCTGTAAACGAAAAATGATAATACCTTGAGAAGGTGGTCTTGGATCTTGTTGCACGGTTGAGGAATGACTGTACAGTGAAAGAAAGTCGTGTGTTGGTTTCCTTCCTGTTAAGAACATGCTTCATAACCACAGTTAATAACACCACTACACTGCGATTTGTTTTAATCATTTCATAATCCATATGCTAAGCTAAATCGAAACTAAAAATTAAAAGGAATATGTGTGAGTAATTAAAATACCTTCAGTTCCGAAAGGACGTTGTTGAGGAAGCTCCATCCAAAGCGGAGATAGATATTTTGTAATGAAATAAATATCTAATTAATTGCTTCTTATCAGATCCGTAGAAATTGAGATTCTTTAAAAAGGTATGGCACCTCCGCCTTAGATCGGAGAGGACATTCACTTTTTTCTAATAAAACTGACTCTTTTTATGCTTTGAAAACAGGGATCAAAATCCTCTCTCACAACTTCAGAAAAAGAAGAACGAACTTCGGGCCACCAAATCACAGATATTAATGAAATCTGCAATAGAATTACAGTTAAAATAATTCATGTTAAATCAGAATTCAATGTTTAGAGAACTTCTAAGATTAAACTATCCATAATTCAAGCCAAAACAAATAATCTCAGAGTTAATTGAAGCTAAAAGGTACCTTTGATCTGAATTGAGTGAGATTCCGTCCCTATTTCAGCTCCAAAAACCGAGCTATCCAGTTTCAGAAAACAAGAAATTCGAACACGAAATTCTACGCCGGAAATGATCGAAACCGAAGCAAGCTTCAACGAGAACGAAAATGCACAAAGAATCTCCTTTGAGTATCGATATAAATAAATAGGTTTCTGCTGCAAAAAAAAAAGAGAGAGAGAAAAAGCTGTGCAGCAGAGGAAGCTAGAAAGGATTGCAAGTCGGAGAAACCTCTCTTATTTCTCTTATTCCTCTGTCTCTCTCTGGTGTTCGTTTGCTTTGGGTTCTTTTATACAATTTATTCTCTAGCATGCTTCATTGTTTTTCCGTTATTTCAAGAAAACGGCGTTTTATTAACGTCGTTGCGGCGGGGTTGACGGTGTTAAGTGTCACGGAGAACGTTTTTGTTTTGTTATTTAAGAGGATGCAGTATTTTATTTTATTTTTCTGTTTACCTCATCGTGCTGCCTGTTGGGGACATCGAGATTAAATCTGTTTTACTTTTCTTGTTAAAAATTTTTATTTAAAATTAAAAAATTTTATTTTTAAATTATTTTAATATATTTTTAAATAACAAATAATATCTAGCTGCTCGCACTCCTCGTCCATCCTCCCAGGCAGAATGGGTTCACATAGCTCAATAATTTACTTTGTTTTTTTATATTATTATGTTCTTGGCAATCCCGATAAAATGTTTAAAAAATTATATATTGTTTTCTTTTGTGACAACCAAGATTTATTAATTTTCTTTTAATAATTTATTATTTTGTCTCCTTTGCTATCCATGAAAGAAGATTTATCATGCTGCTCACATCCCATAGGGAGTCTCGGGCATCATAACGTGTTTTTGCATTTTATATTATTATTATTATTATCTTAATTTTCTTATGGGGTCTAATGTAAGAAAAAAAAGAAATATATATATATATATGAGATCATTGTCAAGATCATGAGAGGTTGATTTAACCATTTCTTGCATGAGGCAGCAACCAAGCTAAAAGCTCATTGATTAATATTTATCTAATTTAGAATAGTAAACAAAAATAAATTAGGGATTGGATTAACAAACAAATAAATTAACAAATATTTATCTAAACTGAAACAAATAAAGAATGAATACTCAGCCAAATGATAAGATGGGAGCAACAAAAAAGAGCTAGCAGGGTTAACAAATTCTACTTTTTGTATGGTGAACCAGAGACTTGAAGTACTTATTGTCTTAATGGATTACTTTACACGTACGCTGTGAAGTGCTGGCTCAGGTGGCTATAAAATTAATGATTCAATAAACATAATTCTTAATCTTGAATCTCATTAATTAATTATAATTAATACATCCAACCAAGTTCTATTTACGGCCATATCTATCCTAATTAGTTTTGTTCTCGATTTAAGCTCGGTGACGAGGCTAGACGACGACCGTCAATATCGAGGAGAGGGGGTGGGGGGATTCAAATTTGCTGCGAAACATGCATTATCTGTGTCTGGACCATGCATCAGTGTTCAAGTCTAAAGGATCATTCCTAGAATGACATGCGATATATATATATGCTTCATTTCTTCTTCTTCTTCTTTATTAATATATATTTTATCACTCATTTTCATTTACACGATCGAGCTCTTGAATATTCTTGATCACCTGCAATTTTTTGCCATCTCGCTATGTACATTACGAAATTATTTGACTAAAGGTACTAAGTTGTGCTGCAAAATACTTTGAAGGATCAGCCATGGTGTCGAAAAGGTGGTGTTAGAATTTTAAGGGTGTTATATATGGTCCCCTCTGTGGCTGAACTATTTGTGACATTTCTATGCGTTTCCCAATCTTAATTATTGTAGAACTTTATTTGATGATGCGCTTCAATCTGTTTTTCAAACTATTTTTTATATTAAAAAAATATTTTTAAATATTTTTATAGTTTTAATGCTAAAAATAAAACATGTATATTATTACTATAAATTTTAAATTAAAAAACATCTTTAAACATTAGTTAAGTATCGGTTTCTTTAAAGCTTTAAAGGTTGTATATATCTTTAGTTTTAAAACTTTGTTTAAAAATATAGTTCAAACAGTGTTTTATATAAAGTTAAAATTGTTTATTTAAAATTATTTTTTATATTTTTAAATTATTTCGATGTGGTGATATCAAAATAAATTTTTTAAAAAATTATTTTAATATATTTTTAAATAAAATATATTTTAAAAAACAAATATTATTATAATAATAAACATGTGTGTTTGGAGGATGACATGCTAGCCCCCACATTGCCTGGGAATTTGAGCTTTAGGTGAAGAGAGTTCATCGCACAAACCCTATGTGGTCACATGATGGGGTGAACTAACGGTTGACTTATCAACAGTTTCGGTTCACCCCGTCACCAAAGGGAAGATATTAACTCTTACTCTTACAACCTGATGATTAGTGCACAGATCCCAATTAACTAACAAAACATCGATTAACTCGATACCTCTCTAATTTGCTATTTTTTAGCCGAGCATCGCCAGAGGATGTTGGTGGTAAAGGAGGAAATGTCACGTGCTTACTCCTCTCCCTTTGTAGCGCCGCGAAATGCGGGACTTTCTCCCAGTTATAGCTTCCACCATGTGCCTCGTGGCCTTGTAATTCTCTCGGACCGCCCTTTTCTTTTCTGCCTTGAAATGGATAGCATTTGTACATTTTTTTTTTTTAATGTATCAAATATGGTTAGAAATTTGATATAAGAAATATGTAGTTTATGATTGCTCTTAAAATTATTTGGAAAAGAATTCAGCGTTGGTTAAAGCATAAATTAATTTAAAAATATATTTATTATCAAATAAAAAAATCAACCAATATACATAAATGTGTGTGTAATGAATATTGTCACTACAACTTATCTTAACAATATTGTGGTAGTCAACAAAATCATACAAGCTATGACCAATAAGCTCAATCAAATCTAGAATAAACTTTAAAAAAGTCGTTTGGATATTCTTTTTTGTCAATGAATGGATGGCAAGACCTAGGATATATTGAGATAACAAGCACTCTAATGAAAATGTTTGAAAATTCTATGTCTCTTCTTGGGTATCAAATGTAAACTAAGCAGACACCACAACAAGCTAAACCTAATTTGGGCATGGATGGAAGTTAGTGAATATACTTTGTAGCACTAATCAATTGGTTATACGTAACGCTAATTTTATTAATGTAAAATATATTTATTATTAATAAAAGTTTTATTTGTCTTTAATACCCATTTATGTTTGATTAATGAATCTAATGTTTAATGAATGAATCTAGAGTAAAGATAAAGTCCATGAGGCAAAAATGCTTTGCAAAAGAAATTATAAAGTTGTTATAATTATGATAGTCTTATTGCATCAAAGCATTGTTCCTAAATATTTCTGGTGAATGTTCTATTAATACAGGATATTAATTAGAGTTATTAAAATCGGTACATATTATGTTCGTTTCTTTATCAAAGGAACCTAATACTCTCATAAACTTAAGTATGTATGAAGGATACCTGAAATTAATATGTAGGTGTTTGTCAAATGACATGTATACTAAATTGACCCGCAAGAGAATTCTATAAGGAGATATCACTTATGTCTATGGAAAAACTTATGTGATAGTTATGTAAATAATCCTTAAACTTGAGATCACTACGTTATCTTAAATAAAGAGAGTTATGTTTTGATCCTGACCACACGTTGTCCTAATCGAAGATAACAAACGGGAAAATATCGGGGGTATAGCAAAAACTATATGAAGATATTTAAGTAATCAATAGATGATTCATCACCTTAGGTGAATTAGGGTAAATGTTCTATTTGTTCTCAAATGATATTGATTGTGAAATCATTAACCAATGTGGAATGAGTTTTGAAAAGAGTTTCAAAATCTTATTCAAATAATCAATTAATATAATGTTGAGAACTAACATGATTTAACAAAATAGATATACTTTATGCTATAATATCTAAATCAAAATCTTATTCAAATAATCAATGCAATGCGCTGCCTGCGGGTTGTTAGTAATGTCTTTAAAATTAGTAGCTTAAATAGACAATTAGTCACCTTTTTCTCTTTCTTTCTTTTTTTTTTCCCCAGAAGGGTCAATTAGTCTCCTTAGAATTACCGGTTCTTATGCATTCAGCTCGTGATCACTTTATCCTTCATCAACCAGTCATGCAGCAATTGTTGTGATTAATACATTTTTTAAGTATCAATTAATATTGCTTTTTTTTTTTAATTATCAATTGTTATTGATGTATGCCTATGATCATGTGAATCAAAAGCACTCCCACTAAGTACAAGTTCAATTTTGGACCAATAAACAGCTAGAAGGGTCTTGATTTTAGATACGGGACCACGCTACGCTGCAGGTCCATATATTTTCTTGTGAAGAAAAAGGTATCTAAGCATTGCAAGCATGTTTTAAATTAATAAGAAAAATAAATTACTTGAAGTATAGCCCGGCTTAATAAATTGATTTTATTTTAATAAGATGATAACAAAATTGATAATGATAATAAACGAACAAAAATAAATTAAAAAAACCACAATAACCTGGAAAAAAACATTGGAAGTATGTAAATGGATAAAAAAACATACAAAAAAAATTAGGATCGGTAACTTTGAGATAGCGTGAAGTGTATGTAAGCTGGGTAATAAAAGGAGAGTCAACTCGTGTTAACTCGTAAAATATGTGATCCGGGTTATGAAATCGGGTTAACCTGCCACCGTTAGATAACATGCACTGACCATAAAGGGAGAGGACACGGCGAAGAAAAAAATGAGACAGCGGACAAATATTTTCCACCATTGGGAGCCGCCGCACGCGTCGTTCAAAGTGCACGGCGCCTCCCACATGCTGGCACATGAACAACACATGCCTACAACTTTTCAAATTAAAAAAATATTTATCAAATATTAAATTATGTTATCACCTTCGATCAACCCATTAATTACCAAAAAAAAAAAAAAAAACCTTAAGGAAAAGATGTGAATACCCCTATTTAAATGGCCTAATTCTTGTGACCTTAAGAACAAATGTGTAATTGTATTGTGCGATTAAAAGTAAAAGTACTAAAACACTCATATCCAACTCTGTTAGTTTTTTTTATTATAGGAATATTTTTGTTATTTTATTATGTATAAAAAGATAAAATCAACGAAAATACCTCAAACAAATCAATAATAATTAATGTGTAATATAGAAAGATAAAAATACTTCAGAATCAAAGGCAAACAAACATTTATGTCATGGCAAAAGACATTATTTTAGTAATCTGAGTCTATCTATGAATTTGCCTTCTCCTCTAGCAATTTTTTTTATTATTATTATTTTCACAAGGAAATCTTGCTTTGGATTTAATCCAGTGGCTGGAATTCCTTGTTAGTATTTTGTTAAAGGTGTTATTACAAAGCACGTGATAGGGTATGTTGAAATAAATATTGAGAGATGACCAGAGGCCCAACAAGACGTTAGAGGGAGGACTGATGCAACGTGTGCAGGGATGTGTGGTCACTTTCATGCCTGGTCGTCACAGATACAACTGGTGGGCCACGTGAGTTGACCCCACAAATGACGTGCAAAAATACAAAAAGACACACACCCTCCTCCCGATGGGCCAGCTAACCTAACCATGTTTTTATAACAATATACATTTTATTTTATTTTGAATTTTCAAAGCATATACTGGGAGGTGAGGCTGGCCCCCAATCCATGTTAAGTAAAAAAACAATAGAGTTAAAACGTTACGACAGTAATAATGATAATTATAATTAAATAAATAAATGGAGTGTTTTTATACTTTGAACTTATTTTTTTTT
>Ga0307515_10015387_pt1 | contig 14099 bp, 4 predicted proteins | sample 17_EM_MG_FD_194513 | JGI IMG/M metagenome (GOLD analysis project Ga0307515, IMG submission 194513) | Populus trichocarpa ectomycorrhiza microbial communities from riparian zone in the Pacific Northwest, United States - 17_EM | ecosystem: Host-associated > Plants > Roots > Unclassified | place...
AGATCTAAGGGACTAGATCTTAAGGAGGGAGATAAAGTATGGCTACTATATAAAAATTTTAAGAGTTAACGACTAAGTAAAAAGTTAGACTACGTTAGGCTAGGACCTTTTAAAATTAGTTAGAAAATTTTACTAGTTATATTTAAGTTAAACCTATTAGCTAAGATAAAGATCTACCCTATATAGTATATTATAATACTAAAGCTAGTATACGGGAAAGTTAAGCCACTAGTTTATAAAGCAGATATATATAGAGGATAAAAGGAAGATAAATAGTAAGCTTTAAAGATTATTAGTTATAAGGACGTTAATAATAAAACATAGTATAAGGTTAAGTAGATAGGCTATAATAAAACTACCTAGAAGCTATTAAAGAATTTAAAGAACGCTATAGGAAAGGTATAGAAGTATTAGAAGAGAATAGGTTAGGTAATATTAAAGAAGGATCACTAAAGAATAAGTTACCTAAGGGGGACCTAGGAAGAGCGATTGCCGAATTACTTAGAGTTGTTTCCTTTACTATTAGAAGAAAATCTGTTCTTTTATTACTAAGTTCCTATAGACCTTATTCTATAAGTTTCTACTTCTTAAAATAAACCTTCTTATAAACCCATTTAAGACGTAGAAGACGAGTAGAGGCTAAAAAACGAGTTTTAAGAGCACACTGTTAAGTAGCCGTAGCCTCTTATTCTGCCTCTTACAATTAACGCAGTTTATTAAAAGCGCTTAAGAGCTTACTATTAAACTTTATAGTAGTAGATTAAATACAAAACCCTATAATAAATTACTTAGGGAACTTAATAACTATTAAGAGTTATAGGACGCGTATATTTAGCATTAAATATAAAGCAAACGTCGTAGGACAAATAAATATTTACTTTAGTATACTCTAAATAAAAAAAGGGTTGCTAAGATAAAGGACTCGCTAGCGTAATATAAATTAACCCCTCTTTCGCATAATAAGAATACGGAGATAGTATTATTCTACCTAAAGATAATATTATAATAACGGTATAAGACTAATAAGCTATAGAAGAAGAAGGTAGAGGCTTAAAAACCTTTAAAGGTATTATAAGTAATAATATTAACTAAATTAATTAGATGGATATTATACCTCTAGTAAATAACTTAAAGATATTAGAAATCTTTAAGGATAAAGATAAAGAGGAGGGAAATAGTATTACGGACGCTTTAAGTGCAATATTATAACTACTTAGAGAAAAGTTAAAGGAAGCTAGTTAGTTAATATAAGCATAGTCTAGGATAGATCTGGTAGAACTATATAATAAGAAATAGTAACTAAGTTATATAATATAATCTATACAATCTATATAATCTATATAATCTGCGCGATAGAGTAGATAAAGTATATATACCTTACGTATAAGAAGGATTTTATAGAAGTACGGTTATATATTTAAGGACCCTTAATCCCTACCTAGATAGTTTCTTCCTTATAGTAATTCTTAGAATATAATTAGAGTTAATCTATTAGGCAACTACTCCACTAGTTATTATTACGTTATTAACTTTACGCATTACCTACACACCTAGCCCAATAACGAACCCACCGTAGTACTTGCTACAAGGTTCCGTTACATCCTTACTAAAATTTGCCCAAATACACCTTTTTATACCACCTATAACTTAATAAGCTTTTAATAGAATTTTATAAAATTTTAAATATAGCTTATTAAATACTAAAACTATATTTTTATATAATAATAATATAATATATTATAAAATATATATACTTAAAGTTAGGTTAAAAAAGTACTTTTTTTAATAAAACTTAATAATAATAATAATATTATTAATAAGGCCATTATATAGCTAGATTTTATATATATTTATATTTATAATATAAGTAAGCTTTTTTAATATATAGGTAACCGGCTTATATATATAGTTAGCTTGTATATAGTTCTGGATTTTTTTTTATAGAAATATTTTAAAATGCTTATAACTTAATCACTATAATAGCAATTAATATAAAAAATTTAATATAGCTTATTATATAAAAGGTAAAAGCATTTATAAAATAAAAATTTAAAAATATTATTAGTTATAGTATAAAATAAAGAAGCTTACTTTTTATCCATACTATAATAGTGCTAGAGCGCGTCACCTACCAAGTTCTGCCATATTCTGCTACCTGTCATACTATCGCATACTATCTAGTATTATTATATACTGTCTAGTACTATTTCTTACTATTAGCTCATCTACTGCTAGCGCCTTAGCGACTTGCGCTACCTATTTATTAACACCGGCCCTTATAACCCCCTTTCCTTCTCCTTAGCTTAGTATCTTTATTAGATAGTAATCTACAAGCTTTAGTTTAGAGGCATTTATACAAGCCATTATATTATACTAAGCTCTCCCTATATTACCTAGGAAGGCCTTAATAATATCCTACCCTAAAAGAAAACCCTTATCTATAATAACGCGTTAACGCGTTATACTTAGAACCTAAAGTTACTCTATATTGCCTAGGAAGGCCTTACTAATATCCTACTTTATAAGCTAGATAGGACTAAACCTATACCCCTAGAATTAAAACTAAAGCGTATAATACTAATAAACCCTAAAAAGCTAATAATAGTACCTAAAGCTAGCTTATCTAAGAGAGCTACCTCTACCTAAGAGGAATCTAAGATCTAATTAGGATTAGAAATTAAAGATAATAATAACGTCGTAGACATATAAGAGTAGATTCGCGCCCTTATAGCCAGCTAGAAAGCCAATTATCTTAAGGTAAAGAATATATAAGAGACCCTGGCCGTCGAAAACGGACTCTGCACCTGTACGTGGTGACGGCTACAAACCTAGGTCTTCGAAGTTCAGACCCAGAGCCAACGCAGAGACGTCGCACAGTGTGCGGGTAGGAGCTGGTGGTTGTCGAAATGTTGTGGGGGGTAGTGAAAAATTTTCATATGGGATGGTGAGATCTCGAAAACCACTACTATGGTCCCCCTTCACAGTAAACAACTACTGCTCTTATTCTGAGCTCACCTGTACGATCCAACATAGATGCACAGCATTCGATAGCATCCCCCGACCCCTAATAGAAAGCATCGACGACCTTATATCGACGACGAACGAACGCGAACGAACAGACGAATGAGCAAATATACGGCCCCTCCCAACCCCCAGGGCGATCGCCCGCGGAGCATGCGGTCACTCGCCGTTTTACTGCCGTAATACTGCCTAGCAGCCCGGATTACAACAAACCATGGTTTTCCTTGTCTCCTCAACGGAGTGGTGACCCTGAGAGGGCCTAGCGACCGGGGCCTAGGCACAAAAGATACCCGGAGTACATATCCCGCTCGCCTTTGGTATTACGTAGTTGGAATGGATGAATCCCCCTTACGCCTTCGATAGGCCCTAGGGGGGGGGAGGTATGGCGTATATGGCAATGGTCAAACAAGAGATAATATATAGGGGATGGCCAAGATATAGGAAGCAACAATAACAACACAGCAGTTAATTAGCAAGGCCTAGCTGGGACGTAGTAAACCCTAACTAGGATAAGCTAGAGAAGGAAGTAGTGGTTTCTAAGGAGTTTAAACATCTAAGGAGTACAGGACGTAGCTATAGGCCCGCAGGGCCGCTGCTACGGACGGACATGGCAAAGCAGGGGTTTTTCATCCTACTGAGGTGGCTTATAGGGTTTTTCCGTCCCCTACATCAACGAGGGTTTTCTTCCTGTTAATTTATAAGTTTCCCTTGTGTATAGAGTAGTCTGCGTGGGCCTAGATAGGATCCGTATCAGACGTTAATTAAAGATCTTACTACTATATAAGAGACCCTATAAGAGATCTTAGAAAGCCTTATAGCCCTATAAAATAGCCTAGCTTCCCCTTCTTAAAGCCCTAGTTAATCTATTTACTCTACTAAATATATTATACTAGGGAGTACGGATATAATAATAAAGTAATTAAAGTCCGTTAAGCTTTTTAACCCCTAACTACTATCTAATGGGATAGACCCTACCTTTAAGAATTAGAGGATTTAAATACAAGAAAGCTCCGCGCTAACTATAACTATTTCCTTTCTAAAAAGCTAAAATACTCTACCTCTTTAGTTAAACCACTAGGGACGCCTAATAGTACCTTTAAGCCAAGTTTAAGGACAATTCCCTTATCTAATTTATATCTGTTAATAAGATAATATAGCACCTAGCGGCTATTTATATTAACCTAAATAAAGTATAGAATGCCCAGTATAACTATAATCGCCTAATAATAAAACCAAACTAACCCTTTACTAAATTCTAGACTTAATTCCTATACCTTACAGGAAAAGGCTAGTTCCCCTTAAGAACTACCGATTAGACCTATACGATAAGCTAATAATCTAGCTATAAGAGAAGATTACTATAACCTTAAATAACCTTCTAACGTATAACAGACTTATAACTTATTACCTATTATTAAATTTAGAACTAAAGCAAATTAACGTCTACTTTAATCGGCAGAAGCGACCCCGGAATAATTAAAACTTATTAGCTATACCTATAGGAGCTAAAGTAGGAAAATAAGCTATAACCGCTCTTATACTAAAAGCGGTTATATCTATATACTAGCGAGCCACGCCTAACTAGCTATATACTATACCCCTAACTAGTACTTATTATAATACCCCAATTGACCCTGCCTTAGCTATATACTATAACTATAATAAAGAGGGTTACTTTACCTTGTCCTGCCTAGAGCTAAAGGATATAGGTAATATTAAGGAGATAGAGAAAGGAGAAACGTCTAATAAGTTAGGAAAAAAGAACCCTAGGAAAAAACTCCCCCTAGGGTATCCTATTAATCTTAAAGAGATTAATCTAAGTTAGTTAATAGGTGGAAAATATTTTATAGTTCTATATATAGTATTTTAAAATAAATATAGAGTTAACTTAACCGCCCTTATTAACACTAAAGCAAATAGCTTTACCTTTATAAATACTGCCTATATAATTAATATTACCAAGTTTCTAAATATAAAAGCTACTTAACTAAAGAAGCCTATTTAAGTAAAAGGCTATAACAGTTAAGCCAGTAAGCTAGTTACCCACGTCCTAAAGTTATATATCTCCCTTAATAGACAACACTAATACGGTATTCCCTTTTATATTCTAGACCTAAGTTCCTATAATATAATCCTTAACTAAAAATAGATATCTTACTTTAATATTTAGTTAAATATATAGTAAAGACAGTTTATCTAGCTAGAGGATAGACCAAAATTACCCTCCTTTATTAGGGAAATCTAAACTAACCACAAGACACTAGCCGCGAAGGCTAACCCTACTTATTAGTAAGATATAACCAATTATAACCTAGCCTTTGCCTAAAAAGATGCCCATTATAAGGCTAGAAGGAATTTTTTTATACTAGTAAAAATACTTTTTTAAAGCGCTATAGTTAATAAAGACTCTATATATAGAAGCGGGATAGAAAGTAATATAGACAACGTCTAAATCTATAAGGTAAGGATGTGGATAGGGAGTCCAATAATAGAACAATAGGTATATTATATAGACAGAGACGAATCCTTAAGGGAGAAGGAGGAGTCTGAGGTGCGAGGTAAGGGGTTTCTATAGGCACGTGCAGCGCACGTGCCTTACAGGCGAGTCGCCTGCGGGTCGCTTATCTCATAAATCAGACCCCCGGGAAGAAATTGCGCCACGGCGTAGCGCTAAGGGCTAGTGCTGCGCTTATGGAGTCCTGCAAACTTCTAAGCTAATAAGATTACCTTACCCTAGTCCTATGGATTCCTATAAACTCCTAGACCAATCAGATTATACTAAAAAGAATTTCTCTTTAAGGGTCTAAGAGCTTATGGGCGCCCTTTATATAAGAACTCATTGTTTCTTATTAGGCGATAACTCTTCTATTATAATGCTGTATCTTATACCCTAAATTAACTCTAAAACATTTGCAATTGGAATTAATTAAAAGCTATTTATTTACTCTATCTAATTAAGAAATAATAGACGTCGCCGGCCTAATACATATGCCCCTACCTAATAATTCGCTAAGTCCTTTATCCAGCGCCCCTTTTAGCCCTCTTCTACCTTCTGACGAATACCCTAACGGACACCTAGATGAATATTCTAATAGCGATATAAACTACCTTAATGATGAGCTTAATAGCGACGCTATTAAGGCTCTTTAGCCTTCCTCTAATAAACCTTTTCCTACTTACGGTCGATATAATATAAGCTCTAGGGAACGGCAGTCTACGCAATTTAAGCTACAACAGGTGGCTAATACACTCCGCCGCGTTTAATGGAGTTTTTAAACCTTTATACTTGCTTAGGCTAGGGCAGAAAAGGGTAAAGCGGTTATAATTTAGCACCTCTAATATGCCCAACTATAATAGCGACAGCGTGTACTAATACGTGCTATGGACGATTTACGCATAAGGGACATCTGCTAGCGTCCTTCTTTAGTAGATTCTTTTGCTGCAGAGCTTGATAATCTTATCCGTCAGCCCTACTTTAGTTAATTTAATTATACTATAGACCTAGAGACACTAGACTTTAAGCTAGCCTTTAGAATTATCTAAAAGGTTACTCTAATATAGTACGCTATTCTTTTAAAGCTTATAAGCAATTAGCGCGCCCACTAAGCTAGTTATAATGCTACACCTTAGTCTAATGCGTTATCTAGGCGATTGTTTGCTATTACTAGTATAGTATATTATTCTCGGGCTAAAAAGCAATCTAGCTTCCTCTCTTTAATACTAGATATCTATTTAATAGGCTCTAGCGTAAAGCGGCGAGTAATTAAGACTCTATTAGGGCTTGGAATATATTATAGTTATTATTAGGCTAATTAGTTGATAGCTAAAGTTGCTAAGGAGGTAGAGGTACCGTACCTAACTCCTATAAACTCCTGTAAACTCCTAGGCCAATTAGCTAACTTCCTTAGAGACAGCTCCAGTGTTAAGTATTTAGTAAGTAGGTAATAATTGTCTATAACAACGTTAATTTTAAGGATAAAAAACGTGATGAGGTTATGGGCTATACAGCTATAATGCGGGCAATGACGACGGCGGCTATTGTTCTTTGCCCTGAGCTACTGCTTTTGGGTTTACGTTAAGGCATACACGATCTAATAATACCACTTAGGCTTAAAGATATACTAAATGCCTTTGGTATATCTAGTAAAGACAACGGGATTGAGGTGAATATTACACGAAGCCTTATATTAGATGCACTTAAGAGAATTTATATAGATGGCGTTAATACTATATTTAGAGATAGTGATTGCTATCCTAAAATGCTGAGTGTATATTGCCTTCCTGTGAATAAGACTACGTTCTAGCAATTTGGCGCTATATTTAAGGATAAGGGTACTATTAAAGGTATATATGGCGTCTATAAAAGTATATTTCTAGACTAGCTTGGTTTATATGCACCGGAAGATCCTACCAAAGCTAGAGCTATCCGTGACGACTTCTATAATTAACTTTAGCTTATCTATAGAGACTAACTTATAGTAATCTATATTAGGGCTGTTAAAAACGAGTAAACCTAGGCTTGCCGACTATATAACCAATAGGATTAGCTTTTTAGTATACCTACGTGGTTCTATATCCAGATAAACTTACTAAATACTATTGTCCGTATATATTAGGCACCTATTATTTCTAAAGAGGAGGCTTATTATTGCTTATAAGCTAATACTACTATATAGGGTTGTAGTTAGTGTAGTTGGGAGAACGCTAAATATTACCTAATGGAACTGATTATTGCGTAGGGCTTTACGGCATGTGTAGTTACATTATTCTATATAGTAATGTAACGTAAGGGCTACCTTATTACCTTTAGTAGGGACTTCTTTAAGCGAATGAACTATATTACCGACGCTATTAGTTCTCTTACACTAGATTAATTTTTAAAACTTGTTAAAGACGTCCGTCTAGCCGCCTTTACATTAGATATATGGAATGGTAACAGCTCTAATAAGTAACCGTATAACGATATTAAATTCCGGACAATGTGTTATATACTTTAAAAGGTTAAGATATTTCTAACTATTCGGCATATTGTTAAATATGCTAATATAGGCATGCTAAGGCACTTTGTTGACCCTCTTATTGTCTACTTTTTTGGCGCGTCCCAGCTCAACTATAGCCGCGAGATATTATTCTATCGATGGAATCTCTCCTTAGTAAACACTCCTGAATTATAGTATGCAATACTATCCTCTAGGCTTATTAACTGGCCTAGTAGGGTCACTATACACAAAGTAATTGACCTTAGGCTTAAGCATCTTAATAGTAGCTGTAAGATTGAGATGAAGTGTTATAAGAACTTAACCTATAATGTAGATATTATATTTAACCGAGTATGTCTATCTAATACTTGGGTTAGAGCGTTACGTAAGAGAGTAGAGGCTATATTTAGCGAGCATATACCTAAGACTTATACTACTGCTACTGTACTACTGGATATGTTTTTACTCGCTTATACCCTTTTTACTTTAGATCTAGCTAAACCGCGGAGTGCTAAACAATTAGCTAGTAGGAAGTTTTTTAATTCTTATAATATCTTATAAGAAGGCATTAAGGTGCTAGTAGATAAAGTTAATTAGTTTAACTAGCAGCACGTCCGATAATTAGGTACGCTTAAGGGGTCGTACCCTTCTAATACCCTAGATAATCTTAATGGATTTGCTAATATAGAAGATTATACTAACCAGGTTGGGGAGGGGTTAGATAAGGTTATTAATCTAATAATCGACCTTATAACAATTAATATAATCAATCTTATAGGAATTAGAGTAGCTAACTAATCCCTAGACTCCTATAAACTCCTATAAACTCCTGTAAACTCTTAGACCAATTAAATGCCTATATTTATTAATGCTCTAAACCAACATACCCATAATAACTCTTTTATGTTAAATTTACCTAGTCCTTAAACTCCTACAAACTCCTGCGAACTCCTAGGCCAATTAGATACCTATATTTCTATTTAACTAGGCTAACTAATCTATACAAATTTATGCACAAACCTATGCACGACCTTTTATACGACCTTTTGTATGACCTTTTATACGACCTTTTGCACGACCTTTTACACGACCTTTTACACGACCTTTTACATAACCTTTTATATAAACTTTTATACAAACTTTTATATATAAGGCAACGACAGAACCTAGCAACTGTATTTAACCACTATTTACCTATACTACCTACTAGACAACTCCAGGGCTTCTATAACGCCTTATAGTTGGGCCCGTACTAAATAGTGCCGTCGTTTAGGATTATCCCTTAGATTGATATAGCCGGATTAAAGCTTGCCTATAAAGGATGCTTTGTAGTTTAGCCTATACTAGACAGTATCGTCGTCTAGGTTTTACCCCTTAGATTGATACGGCTGGATTAAAGCTTACCCACAAAGAATATGCTATAAAAGCCGCCACTTTAGCTTACCGGAGTGCCAAAAAGCAACGCCAACCCCCCCCCCCCTTTCCCCCCCCTCCCCCTTACACTGTAATGCCACTACCGCTAGGACCTAGTGGTGGACTACTAGACGGCTTATACGCCGCCAAAGACCTTAGCCCAGAAGGTGGGGGTGAGGGATCCTTAGGGTCCTTACGCTTCCGCTTTAAGAGGCTATACCTACCAGAACGAGCCGCTACTTAGTAGCGAGCGCAGGTGTCCCTAGGCCTGCTTACCTACTATGCACCCTTTTCAGAGTATACCCAACACTCCTTACCCGAGGCTTAGTAGGCAGTGCATTACTTACCACCCACTAACTCCACCCCTAACTCCGTCTCTATTATCCGGCCAATATAGCCCCAGTCTCTCCGCTTATTCAGCCCTATAGCCGCTAACCCCGCCGCTGACTGCGACTACTATTTACCTTAGGCGGTAGGGGCGTATATAGCAGTCGCCTTGCCGTGGGGGGCCTAAGCCCATAGTAGGTGGATAGGGTCGGCGCATTAGGCGAGGGCAAACCCGGCGGCAGTAAGGGCTAGTAGCGGGAGGGCCGGTAATAGGGGAAGGGCTAGGGCGGGAGCAGAAGCAGGAGCGGAAGCTAGGGCCGGTAATAGTAATAGTGGTGGTGGTCTATAAATATATTTAAGCTAAGTATATACTATACAGTTATTAATACTTACGGCTCCTCTCCTAACTCCCCACTACTAAACCATTTATCCTCATCGTCGTCGCCGTCGTTATTGTTAGCGGCGGCGGTGGCGGGCGGCGGCGGCGGTGCTGCTGTTGCTGTTGCTGTTGCTACTACTACTACTATTACTACTACTGCTACTGTTAGGAGGGGAGGGCGGCGGCAAAGGTAAGGGCGCCTATTAAAACTAGTTAGTTATATCTTATAGTTAATGGTTAGAGTTCTAATACTAACTATATTTTAACCCGGATTCTACTAGACCAAAGCTAGCGATAATAAAAGAGGGCCGTAGCCCATAGTATTCTCTCCTTATTAAGGAGGACGTTAGGGGGGTACGCACGCACCTAGAGAGTAGAAGAAGACATTTTAAAAGCTTTTTATTAAAAGCTTTAATGGGAGACGGTTAATAGGTGTAAGTATAAAGAACAATTTTAAAGTGGTTAAAGATATTATTAAATAAAATTAGAATTTTAATTTATATTTACTTTAAACTACTATAAACTCCTAGGCTAATTAAATAATGTACTATCTCCTACGAACTCCTATAAACTCCTGGGCTAATAAAAATAATATACTATCTCCTATAAACTCCTATAAACTCCTAGACCAATTAAATATATTCTATATATTAATATAAAAGTTTTCTAAACCCTTTAAAGTTGCTTGCCTTATACGCCCTCTCTTTAAAATAGGTGTAAAGGTTAGTATTTTATTAGTATTTAAATATCTCTCTGCTAACGGCAACCGACGTATTAATGGGGTCGTTAGCTCTATATTTTTACGCCTTTACCTTTATCTTTTTTAACTAGGAGTAGCGCTTTTCTATATATCTAATATATTAATAACTGGCTGCTAGATATTTAACTGGCTGCTATTAGGGCTATACCTAGTGACGTTTACTCCTAAAGTGTAAGCTTATTTAAGCTGTCTTATAGCACGTTAAATACCTTTTAGTACACCATTAGGTAGAATAGGTATAGTTAGTAATAGCGATACTAGCGTACTAATAACTCCGTTAACCCATTCTTCTAGTTATAAGGTTAACGGCGGTGTACTAACTCTTACTATATCTAACGACGTACGCTCATTTACTCTGGCCGTCTTAATTATGCGTAACTATATAGCCCTTAACACCTCTTGTCTTGCAACCTGTGTAGCAAGAGTGTCATCCCTTTTATAAATGGTTGCGGCGTAATTGGATGCACTAGTACGAGATTCCTAACTATGCTGGCCCTATAGCTCCTATAGCTGCTATTGTTGCTTTCTTATATATCTTATATCCTTTATCTTAGTATATAAATTGTTAACCTCCCTAATAAAGTACTGAAGTTACTCTACTAACAGTTGCCTAGATTCCTCTTTATAAGGCCACGTTTAAAGTAGAGGAGCTTTAGTATAGAGATAATTAAAGGTTAGCGTGTTCTAAAAGTCTGGTCCTAGTTTATATATATACGCAAGCTGCTAGCGGTATATTATATCTATATACGCAGATGGCGGTATAGGGATGCGCCTATATATACTGCTATATAATACTTCTACCCGCGTAGTTACCTATTTATTAATAAGAGTTAGGGCAAGGTAAGCTCGCGTACTATTTCTTAGCTAAGTAATTAGTTATGGGATATCTGGAGCCTAAGTAAAAGTTAAAAGCAGTGCTGGATTGTAACGACTGTAATATTAATCTGGTGGTACGTGGGTAACCTAAACTTATAGTGGTAACTAATCCTCGCCAAGGTAAGTTAGAAAGGCCTTTTAATAGTATATACCGTTAATTATTTCTATCTATATAGCTAATAGCCTAGCGCGATAAGATATCTCTACCTTGCTCTAAAATCTAGTTATTATAGCTTTATTAATAGGAGTAGGAGCCTAGCTTAAAGCTAATATCTAAGAGGAAACACTTTCCGTATTACTTACGTCGCCAGGCGTATAGCCGTTGGCTAGTTAACTACGTGCTATTACTCGATTAGCTAGTAGTTAATTCCGATATAGCCTACGAGTAGTCTTCTAAGGTGCGTCTAGTTGTAACTATAGCTGTTCAATTTCTGGTCTATTAACACCTTCCGTGTTAAAGGCCCAATATAGTAAAAATATATAACCTTTACTAGTCTAACCGTAGCCCCGTTCACCATAACTAAGACGCTGCTAATAATCTATAAGACTCTTTGTAATTAGAAACTTCTAAAGCGCTACCTATTTAATATCTGGGATATTAATACCCATACTAAGAGATATTGTTGCCACTATAATCCTTATAGACGATAAGGATTTCTTAAACTCTTTATATCGAGTAGTACAATTATACTCTTAAATATGTGCAGTATACACCTGGACCACATTAGTAACGTAATAAGCTTTACTATTAGCATTAGTAGTATACTATTTATTAGGTGTAAAGGTTGAAGTCTTTATAAGGAGTGCTCTTTAGAAGTATACCGCTGCTTCCTAGATAGACCGACGACCGTCTATAAAGATAATTGTCTTTAGTATTTACTCCGGGACTGCGGTATCTAAATTTATATACGCGTCTAATAGGAAGTATAGTGCGTCCTATAAATCTACCTTACCTTTACTAAGTAGTAGTATGCAGATTAAGACATCGGGGCGATTTATAGAAGTCCTAATAACCTTAGTCTGGTATATGCGGTTACCTATAGAGCGAAAACCGGCGTTACTAAAAACTAGTTGTTCTGCCTCCTTATTAAGTATAGTAAAACAACTAAACCAAACCATATCCTAACGAAGTATTATCCGTAGCTTGCCTAACATTATAAACGTCGGTTAGAACGATTCCTATTACTTTACTAGATAACACTTATTAATTATAATAAGTCTAATCCTAGCCTATAGTTCTAGGCTCTTTAACGCATCTTAGAAAGACTTTAACGAGGCCTACTTAGGACTAAGAAGTACGTGTGTATACACACCATCCTTTACTTTTTTAATTAGGGCCTTATCTAGGGTCCTACTCTTAGCAGTAATAAGATATAGATTAGAACTATTAAGCTTCCAAATATTATCTAACTATTCGTCGCCGAGCTTACTTAGTGGGACTATTTAAATAGTGATCTTGCCTGTTAAGATTAAAAAAGTATAAAAAATAAGACTCTTTCTAAAACCCGTGCGTGCAATAAGAAGTATATCGCCAAAACCAAATATTAGACGTCTTAAGGTGCGTATCTATTTAAAATAAGGGGTTTAAGGGCGGCCTCCTAGGTTTATATACTGGAGTATTTACTTAAGATATACTTTTAGAACGGCCATCTATAATAGAATATTTTCCTTACGCTAAGCTTCCTTAATAATAGATGGCAATTCTTCTAGGTCTATTAAGCTAATTGCTATAATACGACCTAGTTATAGTGTTGGACGCAAATAAATCTCTACCCCGCCCGCCCTCGTTTTCCGCTAACCCTTATACCATTTCTTCCTACGATCGCGATTTTGTTTAGGCATTTAATTGGCTTAGGAGTTTGCAGGAGTTCGTAGGAGTTTACGAGAGTTTATAGGAGTTAAAAAGAATACAAATTAGCTGTGCTCTAATTGGTAACAGGTGGTATGTATAGAGGAGTAATGCTAAACACGCCCTAGGGTCCTATATACAAGCGATCTAATTAGCCTAGGAGTTTGTAAAAGTTTGTAGGAGTTTAAAGGAGGTTATAGGACTTAGCCGATAACAAAAGTAGACGTAATATGGTTGTGGTGTAGATGGTAGTAGGAGGAACGGTTTATAAGTGTTGCAAACATTTAATTCCAAAATATGGTTAAGGTTTTGCATAATATATCTTATACCTTTAACTGCGTTATAATTAGCTTTTATATATATAGAATTAAAGACTATTACCTTAAGATTGAAATGCATTAAATAAAGCATCTATCTCTCGCACGGCACGAATAGGTCATAGTCCATTTCAAATATATCGATTGTGGGGGGGGTGCAGGCTCATAGGGCGGGATC
>Ga0307515_10015388_pt1 | contig 14098 bp, 20 predicted proteins | sample 17_EM_MG_FD_194513 | JGI IMG/M metagenome (GOLD analysis project Ga0307515, IMG submission 194513) | Populus trichocarpa ectomycorrhiza microbial communities from riparian zone in the Pacific Northwest, United States - 17_EM | ecosystem: Host-associated > Plants > Roots > Unclassified | place...
AACTTGGTTCTCTCAACAGGGAACGGTGTGAACGGATACACACTCGACCCCGGTCTTGGTGAATTTATCCTCACGCATCCTGACGTACGTCATGAGCGAGACCGCTTGCCTCACCTCTCTCGGCTTGACTAACGTTCTTTGATTGGCATGCAGATCAAGATTCCGGCTCGGGGAAAGATTTACTCCTTCAACGAAGGAAACTCGGTGTATTTCCATCCACCAGTGATCAACTATCTCAACTCGATTAAGTTCCCGCCGTCGGGCAAGGCGCCGTATTCGGCTAGGTATATCGGGTCCATGGTGGCTGATGTTCACCGAACGCTGTTGTATGGTGGCATTTTCGGTTACCCCGACGATAAAAAGAGCAAGAAGGGTAAACTCAGGCTTCTCTATGAGGCTTTCCCAATGGCCTACCTCACCGAACAGGTAAGGCTCTCCTGTAATAAGAAAAACGCCGGGATGTCACTAACGCACCTACTCAGGCCGGAGGTCTCGCTACCACGGGAAGCAAGAGGATCCTTGACATTCAACCGACTCAAATCCATGAACGTTGCCCAGTCTTCCTCGGGAGCAAGGAAGATGTTCAGGATTTGGTCAAATTCTACGAGACTGAGGCTAACAAGAGCAAATAGACACAGACGATGTATTATGAGACAGTTATAATATCAAACACAATCTGCACACCGTGTCGATCGAGATCACAGTGGATCTAATTCGGTGGCTCGAAGATCCTATACTTCTATTGAACACAGATTCGAGCGGGGGCACGAGGTAAGGTCATTACTCCTCGCTCAAAGCCAACGCCTGCTCCAAATCATCCTCCGTTGGCAACAAGCTTGAATCCGGCGGCGCATTGCCGTAGGTTATCCTCTGGATGACGATCACTGATTGTCGTGTGAGAAAAAAACTCCAGCACAACGCAAACTCGAGTACTTACACATATCAACTGAGAGCTGGAAGATCGCACAGACTTTAAACTGAATTGGGGAGTCGTTGATGAAGAAATAGGCGACCCTGAAAGAAGTCAATAAACGGAAAAGATAAACGGTATGTTACGCTGACTTGTATGAGTCTCCTGCGACCCATCCTATCAGAGCGGACATGCGGAAGCCATATAGTGACCTTTGCTTGTAGTTACTGGTCGAGAAGACAGCTTAGAACGATATGAAAACCGGATACAAGTGCGTAGATTCCTACCTGATCAACTGAGGAATGGGAAGAGTGCTCTCCAATCCAAGGGCGACGAACCCTAGGATTGAGACGAATACATCGAACCTCCCAAAGATTAGATATAAGATTGTTTCACAAAGACTAGACGTCATGTTAACCAACGTCCTGGAATGCGAGTAACACGGATACGCACATGAGTCCAGCAAGGAATTCGACATGTTGAATGTACGTCGGCCATTGCCAGAATGACATTGGGCGCGCTGATAAGCCGTGCCTTTCTGGACTTAGATGTTGCGTGAATCGGATGCAGATGTAGAGTAAGGCAAGCTAAACAACCGTTGGATCCAATTTCCACAAATGAGTTGAATAAAGCACACCACGTACCTGAGCCAAGATCATGAATATCGATTGCAACAACAGTGGTGTTTCGAATTGATCCCCCAGCCAAAAGAAACATCTCGTGATATTAGCAATGAGGCTTGATTTTCCAACGAAGTAGCGGCGAAGGTGGCGAAAGAGCCAAGTGAGATGGTTAGCTGGCTTGTAAGGTCGAGTCGGAAACGTGTGGGACAAACAGGATTGCACAGACGTCCCGAGAGAACCCGGTCGAGTCCCTGCGCGCAATTGGTGTCAACCGGGGTTACTGCGGAGTGAAGGGCGGTCGGCACTCACCTCTTCTTGACAATGGAATAAGCCTGATCAGCATATACCAGGGGCGGGGCAACCGCCATGCCTACGGCGCAGTCTCGTTGGGACAACTTCCTATCGAACCAGGCCACAAAATCAACACACCGACAGAGGATGCTATGGAAAGCCATTGCGGGAGGACCATTTTGAGATTTTTGGTGGTTACGCTCAAGGCTGCGGTTGCCTGACTTGAAGTTGAAGCTTGAAGCTCAACGCGATCGCGTCGTCATTGGGTAGTAATGCCAAATAAGGAAGGTCTTTCGCGTCTGCCATTTGGACGGATTTGGTTCCACCCTGCCGATGACGGAACGCTCATCACTACGCTTACCTCCACCACGACCGAAGCCTGACTGTGGCGTCCACTATTAGTGGTCAAAACTCAGTGGCGGGTCACTGGGTTACATGCCATTCACTCTCTACGCTTAGGATGAAAGGGCTCCCAAAGGAGTGTAGCCTAGCCGGATTGCTGGGGACGGTGAGGCGGTTCTGGGGTGTCTTTGATACGCTTTGCCTCGGATGCTTTGCGGTGACGCCTTTGAGAACGGATTCTGCGACGCCGATCAACCTGGTGGCAGTCTTTTGCCACCTTCCAATCCTCATGCCATAAAAGAGGCTCGGTGGATGTGTTCCGTCTCTCCCATCCAACTGTCTGTTCTCTCTCCTTCGTCCGTGAGTCGAATTCATATAATTCCCATCCCTCTTTGGTGCTTATGCTGATTACACAGAAGGATGTGGTGTATTCCTCCCCTTCGGCCAGAAGGTGGGATGATCCACCAGCTAACCGGCGTCCTTTCTGCGATGAAACCACCTTGCAATATCGACACTCCCGTCGAGTCTTTCATCACTAAACTCCCCGTCGAAATCATCGTTCATATCATGAGGTCCGGGCTAGATCCTCTTTCCCGACGTTCCCTCTCTCAAGTCTCCCGTGGATTTCGAGACGTATCCTTCCTCGTTCCCGAGTTCTGGTCCGCCATCGTCCCAAAATTTCCGCTAGAAAAGGATCAAATCGACTACTGGAAGAGGTCTATAGTCAACTCCAAGACCGCTCCTCTCGATATCAAACTCACAATCCTTGACCGAAACCTATCCCCGGAGGCTGATGAGAGCCAAGGTTTTCTACCCCTCTTCTTGGAATTGGTAATCCATTCGGTCCGTTGGCGTAGCTTCATGCTTGTCACACAACTCCCTGCGCCAATGGACGTGTTTCTCAAAGAGACTATGCCAGTAGCGGACTTCCCCAAACTTGAAAACCTCAGGCTCGCTTGTGCGGAGCCGATCCGTACACATGAAGCCGCTTGGACCATACACGGCGAGCCCGGAGAGCTGAGCCCGGTTATGCCCAGGCTTCGAAACCTTACGCTCTGGAATGCGTGGGCACGTCACCCTGGGGGGATCCTGAACGACCTCGTGACCTTGAAAATCATCGGTGATCTACTCGGAACTATGCCACCGCTCGGAGAAGTCATCGGCATGTTGAAGTCCTCACCTAACCTCGAGGTCCTTTGTCTTACCGTGGCCCCTCCGCAATTCAACGAACTACACCACCTGCCTGCCAACAATGAGGCACTTCATGTTGTCCTTCCACGTTTACGATCCCTTACTTTCAGGGGATTGTCCAGGCTGGCCGGAATATACATCCTTCCCCTCTTGCACCTCCCCGCGTTGGAAGAGTTTCGTTTGGAGAATGCCTTGGCGTGGCTCAACAGCTGCACCGGTGTTCCAGATCATTCTCAGGCACCTGAAAACTACAGTTCTGTGATTCAAATCATCACATACCTCAATATTCCATGGCGGAAATCGAGCGACGTGTTCACCGCTCCTCCCGGTCCACAATGGTCACAGAGGAACTTGAAGGAAGTGACGTTGAGCTGGGTGACGGCGGAAGCGATGCCCCTCTTCGAGTGGCTCTCTTTCATGTCTGAATTGACTACGCTCCGGACCCTGTTTTCCGATACGGACGTGCTCAGGGTCATTCAGGATGGGAACCTGTGTCCTCGGTTGCAGAGGTTATATGTGGGGGGTTTTGTGGACTCGGTCGCTCGGGACGAGCTTGAGCGGGTGATGATTGCCCGGCCCAATCTAGATGTTTTCGTCGATGCAACTATCCCTGGCTCTGGTCAGATTCTCAGCAGTCTATTGTAGTCGTTCTCTACCCCCTCTTTCGTAGGTTATTGATTGGATACCTTAGACCCTACCAACTCTCGTAGTTGGGAAATTAATACGGCATCTTCGATGATACCCGGGTACCTTCAGACTCATGGGAAGCCATCATCATTCGACTGAATCCACAGGGTTTCCCTTGATGTAGCTCTTACAGTTACACTAGCATCTTGTACAGATCTTGGCGTGGTTTCTGTCCTGAGATGGCTAGAGCTCGATGGTCACAGGGTCGCTGTTCATTAGCCCTAATATCGACTTCATATTTAGCCACGCACTTTTATATATATAGTGGGAGTCCGACGGAGGCAAGCCGGTGAAAGTACTCTAGGACTTCTCGGGTAGTTACAAGTTTGTGCTCGGTTTCAGATGGAGTCAGACGTCCGTGCCTTTCACAAACTCCATCACTCATATATACATACATACCTCTGTGCGAATCACCGGATATAAAAACGATACATCGCGCCGATCGGCAGCAGAGGGACCTATCTTCAGATCTATCTGCAAAAGAGCCGTGTAGTCAAGGACCGGGAGGTGGGGTAGCATAATAGCGTAACCGCATTAAAGGAACCAAGGGCTTGTGATGTAAGACACTCCACGGGCCCGTGAGCGCAGCAGGGAACGTTGAACCGAATGGGGGATACATATAGATCTATAGCTTGTTCAGCGGCGGCCAGTCATGTCCGCCGTCCGAAGGCTGTATTTTTGCAAGGGACTGATCTGTGCCACGATATCCTACGGCCATTGGATGGCGGCAGGAGGCGAGTCTGGAAATAGTCGTGACTATCCCATGGATGGAGTGCTAATTCAACGAACGAGGCGCTCGATTCTCCATAAGCAGGTAGCCTCATTCAGACTCGGGTTGGTTATTGTTCAAGTTGTGGAGCGCTCCTTGGGCGTTTCATTCCACTCGGACCGCCACTTGTCGGACGAAGGTTGAGCCGGCCGATTGCGTGGGTTCCAGCAAGTCGCGCTTTTCTCACAAGCATCGAGCGAGAGTGAAAAAGGACAAGACGGTTTAATGTACATCGTATCAGTGTAGAATCAAACATAGAAGTGAGGAACGGGTCGATATCGAAACAACGGGTCAGGAAACGGGAAAGGGAGATTTTCCTCCCATAATGTACAAGGGACGAGGAAACGAACTGGGTCACAGAGAATCAGCCTCTGATATCGTCTAGCGCGCAACTGTCGTGGAAAGAACGTCTATCATCCATACTTGGGGAACAACGGCGGAGCTTGTTGCCGCTGTCCTTGTCTCCCCTGAAAGCAGCAGTTAGCACACCGCCTCAGCCCCAAAGCGTGGACCGGACTCACAGCACCAGTACTAGACAACCACATCTGCATCTCTGGCACGACAGCGACGGGGTCTTTCTCTTCAAGCATGAAGCTTTCATGGCTTGAGTGATATCCATACGATATTGGCTGTGTCGCTGCGGTTGCCAACAGTGAGCCATAATCTCCCTGTCCTCCACCGGTAGATCCCGAACTGCTTTGTCCAGCGCCACTCCTAGTGCCTCCAGGGGTGTCAGGTGTTTCCCCGGAAGATTGTCCATTTTCACCATCAGTCGCTTTCTCTGGGAAGAAGGGGTAGAACAATCCGGTAGGCACATCGGCAAGGTGACCGGGAGGTTGCTGGTTGTACCCCACTTTTGGCGTGCCCTGTCCGTTGAACCCATTATTGTATGCTGAACCACCGCTGCTTCCACTGCCCGGTGCGCTGCCCACGGACCTAGGGGAGTGTCCGAGCTTCGGCGTGGAGATAGATGCCATTTTAGCGGCGTCTTGCTCCCAGTCCGGCTCACTCAGGAGGACGGGATGAGAGGGAGGTCCAACTTGGTGGAGGTTTACCGCCAGTATCTTCTCCGCCAAACGCGCGATAAGTGGGTGACCTCCGTTGAGATCCTTACGTTCCCATCTCCAACGGATGCTGGGGAGAACGTCGAGAGCCATCCAGACATCTTCCAATGCCACTTGATGAGGGATGCGATCACAGTGGGACATATGCCCATAGAGAATAACCATGGCGGCAATGTGGAGAGGGATCGGCGAGACGAAAAATGCAATGTCGGGGAACTTGATCAATTGGTTGTGAAGGATGATGATGTTGTGCGAAGAAACGATCGCTGGAAAGCATGTTAATAACGATCATTAGTACCTGATGCCACCGAAGGGACGCACCATCCTCCAAAGCTTTGTGCCTCTGAGAATACTCCAGGCGCTCCGAGCTGAACAGAGCCCTTAGGAGCAAAAGCCTCGAGATGCCGAGCTTCAAGAGCGTCAGCCCCTGGTCGGCGGTAACGTCTTCCACCAGTCTGGCCCTCCTCTCCAGGGTCCAATCGTCTGTTCCCCCAAAGAGCGTCTTGTAGCTCTCCGGGAGTTGGTTACGGAAAGCGATCATACTCTTGATTATCCTCGTTGCGTGTCGCATGATAGTGTCCGCACTCTGACATATTGGGGTGTATAGCGAATTAATGATGTCCGCCTGGATCTCCACGAGCGGGGGGCTGTACAGATAATGGTCGGAAAGTTCCACCTTAGGACCTTTCAACCTTGCTGGCCTGGGAGTGTTGGAGTCGGATGGCGAAATGGCCAAGGGTCGGCCGAGTAGAATCGACGTTCCCCGGTCGTGAATCAAGATGATATTCCACAACCTGATCCTCAACTGGCATTCATCATCTGAGAAGGTTTTGCCCTGGGTGGTGGGATCGTGGTGCAAGCCCAGTTCAATTCCGAGCCTGACCAAGCTTCCAACAAGACGCCAAAGAGTTCTTCCTTGTCGCTATTTATATGGGTCAGTCCGTGTTCCGTCCGTGGATATGGATGAAAAGTACCTCTGTATACAAGAACCAGTGCAATAAAATCAATGCCTGCAAGCTGGATACGGTAACGCGCAGATCGGGCTTGACGAGCAAGGCACAGTTGAAGAATTCCTCGTGTTTTGGCCACCCAGAACCCATCAATTCTTTTACTGGAGGGATCTGATCAGAATTGTCCCTCGCACCATCACGCTCGAACACGCGATGGTTTAGCTCGCTCAATGTTCCGAGTCCAAAGACGAGGTACATGCCGCATAGGAAGCCGGGATCGTGGTGTTGAGCTTTTCCGTCGTACAATTCCTCCAAGGTCCGCTCAAAGTCGTGTCTGAGGAAGATGGGGCGGTGGGGATTGAGCCTCTCGAAGTAAGCGTCAATAACGTGCTTGACCATTTCGCGATCGCGAGGGAGGGCCACCTCAAACGCGGTGTCACCATCCACAGCCACCTTGACTTGCTTCCACCGGACGGGGTCGTGCTCGAACGTGAGCCCGCGATCGCGACCGGAACTCAGTCCGTGAGAACCAACGGCGAGGTCTTCCCTGTCACCCGGGGTAGGCGCAAGTCTCAGGTTATTGACAATGGAAGAGGATACACCGAAAATCTTGGCCAGTGACTGTCGACAATAAACAGGGAATCAGCAATGAATCAGCAAGTGAGTTGGGGGTAGAATCCTAACCTGGGAATTGGAGAGATCGTTGGATTGAGGGTCTGTGCCTTTGAGCTCTCCGTCGGCAGAGTTTGGACGCGGTTGCACGTGAACAGGAGTAGGCTGAGGCGGTACCTGGGGTGGATGCTGGAAGGATGGGTGAATCTGTGGATTATAGGGGCCGGGGGGACCCTGCATGCCTAAGGGTGGAGGCGGATAGGGGGAACCGGGAGGGCCATAGATTGGCATGGGGGGATAACCGGGAGGGATCATATGAGGTTGCGGGATGGGAGGGTAGGGTGGGAAGCCTTTTGGGGGCATGGGGTCGCCTGGTCTGAGGGGGGGATAGGGTCGCGCCTGCCATTGGTAACCGACCATAGCGGTAACACTGGGGTCGATTTCGAGCCCTTCGCGGGCACATATCTCGTCGAGATTGTTCAAATCAAACCCTGGAATATGACGCTTGAGCAGCGCCACGCTTTGGACAAGCTGGCGCTCGATGCGCTCAGTATAGCCACGAGGCGTGAGGGTCTGACGGTGACGGTCCTCTTGCTCACAAGCAGTACCGGCGGTCGCGCAAGCGGTACATCTTGGATACTTCGAATCGCACTGTGAGTCGTTGGTAGAGTGATGTTAGCGAGCGGTGACGGAAGTTTGCGGTCGGGCGACACCGACGGGACTTGCCTTGATTTTCTTGCCCCTACAACGAGCACACGCCTCGTGAGAACGGCGCAAACGGCGAGGCTCTGCGGGTCCAGCATCTTCTCCGTTGTCGGCTTTTCTGCGTTTTCGACTTGATCCTGAAGGAGGGGGCTGCTGGCCTGGTTGTTGTGGGGTTTGTTGGGCTTGGTTTGGGTCGATTTGGAGGCCACCTTGGAGACCGGGGTGGCCGAGCGGCATGTCGGAATGAGGGGGCAACATATGCGTCATGGTCGCTGCCGCGGTCGTCGCAGGCGATGGCGAAGGCGATAACGTTCGTATCGATTCAAGGCGTTGTGAATTTCCTGACGCTCAGGCCAGCTGGGCCGTTACTTGTCTGTCACATGGGGTCACATCCCCTCGTCACGCGTTCCATACCCCTAAGTCGCGTACATCGTGTAGAAAATACAGAATAAAACACGGGAAATATTCCGGGACGTCTCCCAGATTCCGTTGGCCGATGGCTGGATTATTCCGAACTTTTCTGTCGATTTTTGTGTCATCGCGTACGTTTTCCGGCTAGAACCTGCGTTGTCGGCGTTTGCCGCGCTCTGGAAAAAGCCGCTTCCAGAGCGAGTCACTCCCTCCCTCTTCCTCTCTCTTTCTCAACCCATGTCCTTTTCCTCTCGTTCCGCGGCCCGTGCCCTCAGATCCGTCTCTCGACGTGCACCAAGATCGCTCACCCAACAATCCGCGTCTTACTCCCTTCTTGCTGCCAGGACCGCTGCTGTTACCGCTAAACTCCCTCAAAGGGCTGCTTTTCAGGTGCGTGCATTTTGAGTTGTCCACGAAAACACGCACAATAAACACGGCGCATACAGTCTGTCCGCGGAATGAAGACCCTCGACTTTGCAGGAACTGAGGAAGTTGTGTACGAGCGAACCGACTGGCCGTTGCCTAAGCTCCAAGAATATTTCAAGAATGATACCCTCGCTTTAATTGGCTACGGCTCTCAAGGCCACGGTCAGGGTCTCAATGCTCGCGATAACGGCCTCAACGTCGTCATCGGTGTTCGCGAGAGCGGCGAGAGTTGGAAACAAGCCAAGGAGGACGGCTGGGTTCCCGGAGAGACCCTCTTCACCATCGAGGAGGCCATCAACCGCGGCACCATCGTCATGAATCTCCTTTCAGACGCTGCGCAGTCCTCTACCTGGCCCCAGCTGAAGCCCTTGATTACCAAGGGCAAGACTCTCTACTTCTCTCATGGGTTCTCCATCGTCTACAAGGATGACACCCATGTCATCCCTCCTGAGGATGTTGATGTTATCCTTGTCGCTCCTAAGGGTTCCGGCCGTACTGTCCGAACTCTGTTCAAGGAGGGTCGCGGTATCAACTCTTCGATCGCGGTTTGGCAAGACGTTACCGGCAAGGCCAAAGAGAAGGCTATCGCCCTTGGTGTCGCCATTGGTTCTGGTTACATGTACGAGACCACCTTTCAGAAGGAGGTCTACTCCGACCTCTACGGCGAGCGTGGTGTGGTGAGTACCTTTGCTACTAATTCCCAAGCGAGAATGCAACTCTGACGTATTTATTGGTCAGTTGATGGGCGCTATCCGTAAGTAATCGTTGATCCGATAAGTCTTCTTCCCCGCATCTGACCGGGAACCTCTTCGACAGAGGGACTTTTCTTGGCTCAGTATAAGGTCCTTCGTGCCAACGGACACACGCCGTCTGAAGCTTTCAACGAAACGGTTGAGGAGGCCACCCAGTCTCTTTACCCTCTTATCGGTCAGAAGGGGTAAGCTTGATTCTACGTGTGTCGACTGAGCACTGATGCATTTGGTGGTTAGCATGGACTACATGTACGGTGCCTGTTCAACAACCGCCCGTCGCGGTGCTCTTGATTGGGCTCCCATTTTCGAGGAGGCTAATACGCCCATCTTCGAGAAGCTCTACCAGAGCGTGAGGGACGGAACGGAGACCCGCAAGTCCCTCGAGTTCAATGGCAGGAAGACCTACCGTGAAGATCTCGCCAAGGAGCTCGCCGAAATCGACAACCAGGAGATCTGGAGGGCTGGAAAAACCGTTCGCTCCCTCCGACCGGACGTTCAAAACTAAACGAGACGGCTATTGGTTGGGGTCTATCCAAAGCGCACAATGCTTGAATATTTGCGCATGCTTTCAAAAGCCCTCAAGCAGGGCAGGGGGGATGTTGTAGCATTAAATGTAATGAAAAGCCGCGGACGGTGGTCCACAGTGCCGCTAGTGACCCTGAATCTATGCCGTTCCTGTGTTTGATACCCATCACGGCTTCTGATGGAGCGATCTCTCCAAACCCCGCGTACCATTTCCACGAACCGGCATCTTCGCGGTAAATTTTTAGCGGATGTCACTCGCTTCCTGTTGTCTTGCGTGTTCGGTTCTAGAACGGGTTAGACGTGCGACCCAAAACTATTCTCTCCCCAGGTGTACCACAAACTGGCAGATGCGATCCTTCGCCGCCGTCCGGCTCAATGAACTCAGCGGTATCATCTGCTCCCTATAAATATGAATACAGCGGAGTCCACTCGAGCTGTTCCCTCTTCCAATAAACTCCATTCCTCATGCTCGATGATTCAAAGATCCTCTCTCATTGGGTTATCCCTGTCGGGGCTACCGTTTCCGCCATCGCACTTACGAGGTACTTCAAATCCCGAGGTTCCCCCAACGAGCCCAAGCTCCCGTACCCGCCGGGACCCAGGGGCCTGCCGTTGATTGGGAATATGCTGGACCTCCCCCGCGACATGCCGATATGGGAGGGGTTTTCCCAGATGGCTGAGACGCACCGTACGTTGATAGTTCTCACTTTCTGGTGAACTTACAAGCGAACCCTTGTGCAGAAACTGATATCATGTATTTCAACATGTTTGGGACAGACATAGTGGTTCTGAACTCAAGCGAGGCCATCGCGGATCTATTGGACAAGAGGTCAGCGATTTACTCGGACAAGGTAACCGTCATGTATCATGTTTGCTCGGCCGGGGTCTAACGCAACCGTGCATTGCCCCCCTACAACAGCCTCGATCACCGATGGTGGAACTGATGGGCATGAACCAGTGGGCGTTCACAATATTCGAATACGGGGAAAGATGGAGGACACATCGTCGACTCTTCCACGAATTCTTTAATATGGCGACCATGGATAGATACGATGAAGACCAAAGGAAAGCGACTTCGAGGCTTTTGAAGAGCTTGGGCGATAACCCAGCAGAGTTTTATCACCACGTCCAACTAGCGACAGGCTCTCTTGCCCTATCAATTTCGTACGGTATCCAAGTGGACTCCCCCAAAAATCCCTATTTCAATGCAACAGAAGAAGCGCTTGATACTATTCAAGCCGCCCTGGTTCCAGGAGCATTTCTGGTCGAATTTTTACCTTTTCGTGAGTCTTCGTTATTGCGACTGCTGTTCCAACACGAAACTAAACTCAGTACTTCGGACAGTTCGTTATTTTCCATCTTGGCTCCCCGGCGGTGGTGCTCACAGCTACGGAGAACACGTTTACAAGCTCTCGATGGACAGCATCACGTTACCCATGCGATACGTCACAGAACGACTCGGGGTGCGTTTGGTTTTTAGGTGTGAGATTGCAATATTGAAACTGAGCAGACTGGCGGTCAAGGCAGGAGCTCCCTTGTTGCGGAGTGTTTGGAGAATCTGGACAAGCTTCAGGAACAGGGTGCGAACGAGGAAGTAATCAGGAATGTTGCAGGGATGGTGTACGTAGGTAAGCCTGCATTTTCTCATACATAGATAACATCGAACTCACCGCGGCGTGTAGCAATGGCTGATACCGTTCGTATTTGCAAGCTCTATGAAGGCGATCCCCAGTCTGATGAAGTTGGCTTAGACAAATACGGTCCTGAACACGTTCTTCCTGGTAATGGCTCGTGAGACGCACGTAATGAAGAAAGCACAAAAACAGTTGGATGATGTGCTCGGTGGGGAGAGACTACCCGGGCACTCAGACATGGACCAGCTCCCCTACATCACTGCGATTATCAAGGAAACCTTCCGGTGGGCTCCTCCAGTCCCCCTCGGCGTCCCTCACCGCTTGATGGAGGATGACATATACAAAGGGGTGTTTATTCCCGCGGGGGCAACGCTATTAGAAAACCTCTGGTCGGTTCATCCTTTCAGTTGAGACCGGACGGCTCCTGATGCGTCTGGTAGGGGAATATGTTACGATGAGAAGGTCTACCCAGACCCGGAAACGTTTAACCCGGGCAGATTCCTCGGGAAGGATGGAAAGATCGATCTATCGGTCAAGGATCCTGAGGTCAGGATCTTCGGCAGCGGGCGAAGGTGAGCCATATATTTGGATCTACCTACCATCACACGACGAACATCATTTACTTAGGATTTGCCCTGGGAGACACTTTGCCCTTCGAAACCTGCATCTCGTTGTCGCCAACGTCCTCGCCGTATTCGACATTCTCCCCTCTCTCGATAAGAACGGGAACCCTCAACCACCTCCGCCAGAATTCAAGCACTCACAAGTACGGTCAGTAAGATCTTGCACTCTTGTATGGAGTACGCATTTATTTTGTGTCGTTATGGGTAGGCATCCATTACCATTCAACTGTGTTATAAAGCCCCGGTCCGAAAAGTCGTTTGGTCTCGCGAAGGAACTGTATTCTCAATACTGGTCGTAGGGGTTGAGATATGGTGTTTTATACTTCCTACGTGCACACATCGAACAGACTAGACAGATGTTGCTGCAGGAGGTTGGGGGTTCCTTCTGAGTTAGTCATTGTGACTGTTTTAAGATTCAGGCTTCCTTGGGTTGGAGCGGGTTCCACATTTGCACGAGATGTGATAAAACCCACCTGATCACCCTCCAGTGGGCTTGCCCAGATTGTCTGATTTCCCTGAAGGTGCAGCTGCTTGCTATCCCCGCTCACATGACGAGGAAACCCCTGGAATTGCGGAACCTTGACTGGACCTATTTGATGGACGGTGACCCTGTCAACGGGCTCTGTACTTCTCTGGGTCACATGGCGCCGCTCAGCTGCAGAGGCGAACTTCCATCACCTGGTGTTTCCCTCAATCGTGACCGAGCAAGTACTGTCGGACAAACTGTGAGGACTCAAGCCAGGCTCTTGAGTTGTGGATAGTGTTCGTACCGACGCCCCTGTCAACCCAGTGGACCAAGCGCTTGTGGTCATGTGCGTGGAATTGTATTTATGACCAAAAAAGGAAGTTCAAAGTGACCTTTGATGGGATGGTCACGTGTTTATCACGGACAGGGACCGTACCGCCGATTCCATGGCCCTCGTTTGTTCTTCATCTTCCACCCCCATCCACCATCTCCCCCGGACGCGTCGCGCGAAATGTTGGTCACGCCAGCACTCGCGCTCCTCACTCTAGTGCTCAATTTCTATGCACTGCTTCACATTACAAACAACCGGAAAGGCCTCTCCACCAAGGCTGGCAGCAGGTGGCAGGTCTTAGACCACACCTTCTACGGTCTCGAAGAAACAACCGTCACGACCCATGAAAACTACTTGGATATTGTTGCACCTCCACCTCCCTCCTCTCCACTCTATTCTACCGCCCTACACCGTGCAGAGTGGGTCTACCGCAGTTCTGCAGTCAGGATACTAAACTTGGTCGATGGTTCCAGCAAGGTCCAGACTGCCTCGGGTGCAGATTATCCCCCATTCTTCTCCCCATCTCATCCTTCGCCCACCAAACCAATTGATCCCGTAGCGCCAGCCGGCCACCTTCCTCCGACTCTTACCTCTCCAATCTATCCGGCCACCTTCGAACCATTCCCAACATACGACCCTTCTACCCCATCGATTCTCACCTTTTCGGTGGCTCAGTTCTTGGGTCTCACGGGCCTTATCTCATGCCTCGTTTACACGTCGATATTCGCTTGGATGAAGGTGAGCAGGTCACATTGATCGAATCGGTCCACCTTATTGAACGCGCCA
>Ga0307515_10015389_pt1 | contig 14097 bp, 10 predicted proteins | sample 17_EM_MG_FD_194513 | JGI IMG/M metagenome (GOLD analysis project Ga0307515, IMG submission 194513) | Populus trichocarpa ectomycorrhiza microbial communities from riparian zone in the Pacific Northwest, United States - 17_EM | ecosystem: Host-associated > Plants > Roots > Unclassified | place...
TAATAGTTAGGTTCTACAGTACATTTCATGTAAAATACAATATAAACTTGATAAATTAATAATCTTGGTTAAATAGTATTTTTGCTTTTGGTTGGTCTGACTTGGAATCCGTGTGATAAATTAATAATTCACTAAATTTATAAGATAATATATTAAAAAAAATATAGGTCTCACTTGATATATAAATTAATAATTTCTTTATACATCAAAACTATACGCACATACGACTCAATTAGGAGATTTTTGTAAAATATCACTTTAATCCGGCTTGTTTTTTCTTGAAATTAATATCTCTTTAAATCTAATTTCTAACTTTTCTTGGTGCATTAAGAAGCTCTAGTATAGTTTTCTCATGTTGTTTGAGAAAATTATACGTTATAATTGTTGCTTTGAGTGCATCTTTGTGTGATATAAACTCTAGACAGAACTATTATCTTTAACTTCATTTTCTTTATCATTTTCTATGTTGTTCTCAATAATTTTCTAACTGCTCAATAACTCTAAAATTACCTCGTTTTCTCTTAAGCAGTTCAAAAAACACTCAACATTTATTATATCATTATATTTCATTAAAAGAAAAACACACATGAAATAACAACAATTCGTAATTTGATAGTAGGTAATATTTCTATAATCACAATTCATAATTCGATATTGGGTAATATTAAGTTCAATGTTCTGGAGAAAAAAATAAAGAATATATTGATTTATTAATCATTAATTTATCGATTAAATCATAAATTTTCATGGTACCTAAAATATTAATTTATAAAGGTTTAATTGTATGCAAAAACTAATTAGGATTGGACAGGATTTGAAGCAAAGGTATCGCCATGCTCTCCTCTCCTACCGAGTATGCCTTTATAAGCTTTTTAGAGTTTAGATGAATTTGATAACCAATCAATCCAAAACCTAACATGCAATGAGTTTTATATCAAATTAGGTTAGGAGTACATCTGGCCAAACTTAATTGATTCGCGACCTAGTAGACTGAGATAATACCCTGTTTGATTTTTAAAAAATTATAAAATGATTTATTTTAAAAAAATCTTGAGATGAAGCTCTTGACCTTCGCCATGGGCTGGTTCATGGGACGAGTTGAGTCTTTAATTATAGTGTAGACTTAGTTTTCATTTGGGCCGGACCACTATGGACATTTTGTTCAGACTTACTGGCTATATTGGGCCCGAAACGCACATCTTATTTGCGTTTGAACCCCAACGCGCGTCTGGAGTCTGGACCCCAACACCCACTGACTCGCTAAAGCGACACACAGTGAGTGAATCAGTGAATGTTTCACCCTGTCCCTGTGCTGTAATTCTGAGAGTGGATTTCTGTCAGCTCTAGCGTAGATCTACGTAAGGCGAGATCTCTCTTGTTTTGCTTTGTTAAAATCCGAAAACGCAACTGCACAACATAAAGTTTTGCAGCTGAAGAGCTTTCTTGGTCTAAGTAGAGAAGATGGATTCCTCAACTGCTTTGTTTGACCAGCTCAAGGTAAGGTTTTAGGTCTTGAATCGGTTATCATTTTGTTTGGTCTCTGCATTGGTATGAATCGTCTTTTGTGTATAATTTGGCGATTGGATTGGATTTGAAATACAGGTAGCAGAACCATTTTTCTTGTTAGCGGGACCCAATGTGATTGAATCTGAAGAACACATTCTTAGAATGGCCAACCATCTCAAGACTATCTCCACCAAGTACGTTTCTTATGCTTCTGTCAATGCGTTTAATTTTGGAAAAAAATGATGTTTTTGTGGCAAGGAGATTGGAAAAATGGACTGCTTTTATTATAATTGGAAGGAAGCAGGCTGAAGAGAATGTGTTTGTGATTATTTTATTTTTTTTTATTTTGTAGAGTTGGGTTGCCACTGGTTTTTAAATCAAGCTTTGATAAAGCTAACAGGACATCCTCAAAATCATTTAGAGGTCCAGGAATGAGCGAAGGCTTGAAGGTATCAGTTCACGCTTTACGACAATGAATAATGCGAAATATTGGAATAAGACACAGGCGTAAAGTTCATACTTTTTATGCTAGTAATTCATAACTGTTAAAACAAGACAAACAGCAATTATGAAATACAAGTAATTAAGCTCACACATTCACAGGTTGGGACTAAGTTAAATGTTCATAAAGTGCAGACATTGAGTTAGAATTCAGAATATGATAATGTTGGCGTACTTTCCTTATATCGATCACAGTGATTTGCATAATGATCTTGGTATTACAGTCTTTGCCAATATTATTGGCCTTGACCACTCAAATTGGATGTTGGACGAATATATGTTGGCATCAAGCAATGTACGTCTATATACATTTTTTTGTGGTTATTCAGTGATTACTTCCTGATACATTGGTACTCAATTTATAACCAATATTGATAATGCATGCACACAAATCTCTTAGCAGGTTTGTAGTCGCTTCTACTAGATTTACTTGTTGGTGTCACGTTATGAGTAGATTGTCAAGATGCTTAATAATTTTAGGAAATTTCACATACATGAACTGATAACTGATTAATATCCTCTCTCTTGTATTTGGTGTAGATCCTTGAGAAGGTTAAAATAGCATATGACATCCCCATTGTTACTGATGTGCATGAAACAATTCAGGTAGGCAACCATCCTATTCTTTTATGGTTGACTTCTTCCCATTAATTGTGATCATATTGTTTATTTTCTTTTAGTGTTGACTTCTTCCCATTAATTTTTTGGAAGGTTATATTATATGATCTAATATGCTGAACAAATGTCTATTACATGGCTCTTCTAGACTTTCAGTTCCATTAGGTGGAGCATTACTTCGTAATGGTGTTGAGAATGAGAAATGAAAGATGATGCACTCAGCATGGTCAAACCTGAACTAAGTTTTAGTTCTATGCCAGTCGCAACTTCTTATAAAGAAAAGTTGATGTATTATTGTGTCATGAGATGATAATGATTATGTATCGTTGTATTGGTATTTTATTACTTCCAAGTCTTTTTCATTAGTGACCAAAATGGTAGAATTCTGGGGAAAAAAGAAGAGAGAGGATGAAATTACTGTTTTGACAAACCTTATGGAGTGTTTGTCGATTGTTTTCTTTCCCTTGGAATATTTGTTAAAGAATTTGCATAAGCCTGATTTCTTGAATTAAGTAAACTCTTACATCCTATTTTATGTCTTTTCTATTTATAGTCCTTCGTTTCTGTTCAAATATTTACCTTTTTCTTTAGTGCCAACTTGCTACCAGTATGAAGTAGTAAGATTGCCCCAAAGTGTCACAAACAATTGTAACCTTTTCTATTTGGCCAGTGTGAACCAGTTGGCAAAGTTGCAGATATCATTCAGATTCCAGCCTTTTTATGTCGTCAGGTTAAGTTGCTACCTTATATCTTTTAGCTTGATGTTTCCACGATGAGTTCATTTTGAGTTTGAAAGATGCACCGTTTCCCTTTCATTGTTTTTTTCAATGCAGTTATCTCATTTTTTAGATTTTATAACAGACAGATCTTCTAGTTGCAGCTGCCAAGACTGGGAAAATTATCAATATTAAGAAAGGCCAATTCTGTGCTCCTTCTGTGAGTTCTCTTTTCCATGAAAAAAGTATTCATATTGACGTGCTTGAATTTCAAGCTTTTGAAATATAGGCATGCCTCTGTCTAGTGTTGTTTCTCTAATTAATGATCATAGAATTAAAACATGCAGGTCATGTCAAATTCTGCTGAGAAGGTAAGATTGGCTGGAAATCCAAATGTCATGGTTTGCGAGAGGGGAACTATGTTTGGCTATAGTAAGTGTGCCCGGTTTTTGTCTCAAATGATGCATGCCATATGTTTTTAAAAGGGGTTGTTTGTTTCTTATTTTCTTTCAACAGTGTAAAGGGGGGTTAATTCGGGAATTCTTGAAGTTCTGCAGCTTTCTATATGAAATGAATATAAGAAGCCATGTTTTTTGTTTCTAATTATCTTTCAACGTGTAAAAGGGGATCAATTAGGGGATTCTTGAAGTTCGGAAAATTTCTATCTGCAATTAATTTAAGAAGCTGTTTAAATTGGCATACCAGTGATGCAGGACAGCCTGGATAATTAAAATTTATGCGCTGTCTTGCAAAGATAGAATGGTAGGAAATCAATAAGGTTTGGGGAATTAAGGTTTCAGAATAGAATTTGAAATTATGAGGATTTATTATTAGGAATAACATGTAGAAAGAGAGAAAGAGATGGAGAAAGCGGAACGAAACACTTATTAAGAGAAATTTGATTTTGTGTTTTTGAATTATTTGCATGGAAGTTAAATGAACTAAATTTTTGTGAACTACACAATTTAAGAGTTTGGTTTAAACATATTTGGAATTTGAAGTCTTTGATGAGTAACAGCATATTTGTTATCCAGTTTGATTTGATCCTACGTTTGGGCTTGGCTTGTAGGTGATTTGATTGTTGATCCGCGTAATTTGGAATGGATCAGGGAAGCTAATTGTCCTGTTGTACGTCAAATACTCTTCTTTATTGTTTCATACCATTTGATGCTCATCAAGCCCCTTTATATTGAATAATAATTCAATTAAGATAGAAAGTATGTAACATATACAAAGTGTATCAAGTCCGAAGGTGAATGGTATTTTACATTTATAAGACCACCTAATAGCAGATATTCTCCTGATTCTCCCCCTCCACATAAATCTCCAAAATTTGGACCATTTCATTTTTCACTCCTTGAATTTCTTGTCTAAGAGATAAGGAGAAGTGTCATATTTGATTGGGATTCTAATTTTCTTTGCAAGAGGACAGAATCCTTTGGCTTTCTTAGAACTTGATCCTGATCTTGAAGTGGATGAGATGTAGGCAAGAGCATATATGGATAATTGTCCCATTCATTAGCTTGAATTTAATCTTCCATTAAAAGGAGAAAAGTTTTAAATGTTTCATCAAACTTCAATTCCAATTTTTTATTTTATGGCATTGGCTTGCACAACTTTTGTTCTTTTAGTTTAGAAATCTCGAACTTTTATCTTTTATCAAACATGTCACGTTTAGAGTGATTATAGAAATTATCTATAGCCGCTTACAGTATTAATCCACTTCAGATAGTTCTTTTGGGTTCTTCTACTGATGTGCTTCTTATATTTCAATTTACATGCTATAATGTGGAAGACTTAATCACTGATTCAAGTGTTTCAAAACAGGTAGCTGACATCACACATTCACTACAACAGCCTGCTGGGAGAAAGGTGTGGATTGTCTTACATTTTCCGTTGTACAACTAGATGATGGAACATAGATTCAGTCTTGGTAAATGTTAGCAGACCAGTATTAGTGTGTTTTACATGATTTCCCTGATAAACTTTAAGAATGTGGGAAACCAATCTGTTAATAATTTTGGCCTTTGGTGTCTTAAATCATGTCTTTGATGCTATGGTTTTGTGTTGTCCTTCCTTCTGGTCGCTATATTTCCCTGGTCTTCATTTTTATGTAAAGTGTAATGTGTTGCTATGTACATCTCCTTTTTGTATTTTTGCCCTCATATGAAATCGGTAAAGTATGCTCTATCTACAGTTGGATGGTGGAGGTGTTGCTAGTGGAGGTCTTCGTGAATTGATACCATGCATTGCAAGGACAGCAGTGGCCGTTGGGGTGGATGGAATTTTCATGGAGGTATGATGATCTGTTGAAAATGATCAATTTATTATTGGAACGTCTCAGGATTATATATAAACCATATAATTTTAGGACTAAAATGAAGACTTTGTCAAACTTTGTCGTGGTTCCATCCCTGTTTGTGGAGACTCCGAAGTTCATCATCAGGAGGAATTGAAGTGAATTGGTCTGGTTTCTACCATTCCATTAATGTCTAGTTTTTCTATATGAATTTCTTATTTCATGAATCTTTTGCTTTGCTTCTGAGTTTGCGATGTTACGATTTCTTGGCCAGCCCAGAGACTTCTAGTAGTTGTGGCAGTGTTTGTGTCTTTGATCATATTTATATATAGGCTTCTCAAAGCTTCTTTGTGGTGCTTAGGTTCATGATGATCCTCTGAATGCCCCGGTGGATGGTCCAACTCAGTGGGTGAGTCTTACATAGGCCTTGTTTGTGAAATGTCCTAGGTGTTTTTCATTAGATTATACATATAGATATTTGTTTAAACAAATGCCAGTTTTTTTTTTTAATTTTGGCTGTATAATTATCTATCTTTTGCTTTTTGATGAAATTAGCCTCTACGCCATTTAGAGGAGCTGCTAGAAGAGCTTGTGGCAATAGCTGTAAGTATTATCTCCATCTTTTATCAGCACATACACTTCTTCTAAAGCTTATACACCGTCAGAAACTCTTCTTTGTAGCAATGCTGCACACATTTTCTTCTTTCATCTCCAATTCATGAGATTAGAGAGAGTACACCCAAATGTCGGACTGGGGCTCGTGACTGGGAGTCTCAATTTCATAGAACCCTACTAATTTCTGTAATTTTACCTTCTCACCACTTCTTAGTATCTCTATCATCATGTACCAATCTCTCTTAGCTCACTGTTTGAACCCTTTGGCGTTCATTTTGCACTTTTTCAACTTTTTAACCCAGGCTGACTTGTTAATAGCCTGTTAGTTTGAATAATCTCACTCGCTGCCTCCTCCTTGCCAGTCTCCTTCTACAATCTCAAGCCACCGTTTCTAGAAAAGCCCCCGGTTCCAGTAATAAATTTGATTGGTAGTGGTTGTTGTATATGATGTAGCATGGATAACATCATTTCCATTCCATTATTGACCTGGATGTTTATTTTTCTTGTGTACCACAGAAGGTAAGCAAGGGGAAGAAACCGATGAACATTGATCTCACACCATTTCACGAATAGGAAATTGATTGCCTCTCTCAAAGATTACCAAGGAGAAATTATTTGATTGTAAGATTGCTTTTCACTGTTGAATTCTTAATTCTTAAGACACTTGAATTTGCATCCAGTCTACGCATGCATTCTTAGACATTGTTTCTCAATTTCCAGGTTATTGTTTACAAAGTAATCCTTTGTCACAACATGTAGTTATGTACTGTATCCATCGGATTATTGGTATGTTGACTGTTGGCAAGTTTAGTGTCCCCAATTTGCAGGGATAGACCAACTGATCAATTGTTGCAGACACAGATTCTTTGTATTCATTCATATTGCAAATCTCCTCTCGTCATATCAGATAGAAAACTTTTCATGTTATTTGATGGCTGTAAACTGTGAATAAAGTATGGTTCTTTCTAGAGAGTTATTAGCGGTGATGCAAGAAATTTCATGCAGCATACATGGATTCTTATAATTTATGATTGGTTATCGCTTATTTGAAGTGGGGTTACCTGTTGCGGCATGGAATGAAGCTTTTGGTGACCCTAATGTAAATCCAGCCCATGATGATGAACTTACGTGTATTTTACCATTTTACTTTAACAAAAAAATTTATTTAAGATAAATATTTGGAAACTTCTTGCAAAATAGAAGGCATTTGACACTCAAACCCCTTCCATTCACCAACATGTAAGATGAGTCCTTTTTCATTTTGGATTCAACACAATGTCTCGTATATAAACAGTCGGCCCTCGTCGTAGGAAGCCTAGTTGATTTTTATCTGTTAAATTTGTTATTTTTTTATTATTATTATTTGTTTTATTTAACATAATTTATAAAATTAAAATATTTTTTTAATTTTATCTTGTTTTTTTAACAAACTTGAAGAAAAAAAAATTTAATCAATTATTTTATTGCTTTTTTTCATGATGTAACTGAATACTAAAATTGTTTTTCAACTTATTTTCACCAAACATTAAAAAATAATCTAGTTTAGTTTTTTATTGTTATTTTTCTTATATACATTGATAGATGTTTTCTCTATGATCATGAAGATCCAAGCTAGCTATCCATTTATGTAACTAGACTGATTTCAATGAGAGATGCACACTTCTTCTTCTTGATGTGCAATTAACTGGTCCAATTACTTTTTTTCCTTGACCCTTTTACTAGCAAGGGAAGTTTTGAATCAAATTGGAGCATGAAGAACATATGATGAGATTAATTTATTAGGGTTTGCTCCTGATTTCCTTTTAATTCCATGACATTATTGAGGTTTTTATATGATTAATGAGACTCCAATTGCATTTTTGTTGGTATGTTTTTGTTAATAGGTAATGTCCTGGGTTGATATTAAAAGAATTATTAAATTTCTTTAACACATCTCACTAATATATGAAGGGTACATTTTTAAAATCATAAAAAGAATTAATCTAAATTAACATGTAAACTAACTCGAGACACACTAAAAAACCAACAGTGTTTCGCATGTAGGATGGAAAAGCTTTTTAAAAATATTTTTTAATTCAAAATATATTAAAATTATATATTTTTTATTTTTTATATCAGCATTTTTAAACTATTAAAAAATCAATTTAATAAATTTTTAAATAAAAAAATTAAAAAGCTTTTTGAAAAACATAAACGAATATATTACAAAACCAAACATATACTAAATTTATTATGGGTAGTCACGCTATACTCAATATTAAAATCTATTTGGAAGTGTTACAGATATTGTTTTTTAAAATGTTTTTACTTGAAAAGGCATTGAAATATTTTTTTATTTTTTAAAATTTATTTTTTATATTAGTATAGTAAAAAAAATTCAATAAAACCCAAAAAAATAATTTAAAACTAAAAAAATTAAAAACTTTCAAAAACATAATGTCAAACAGAGCATAATTCTGATGATCCGAGGAAGAGCCCGGTACCGTGCTCTTCTTAGTTCTTGGAGAAACCCTGATTTGGGCTTCTTGGTGATGGACCCAACCGAACCAGACTTCCAATTGGGAGTCCAACGATTGCAATTTGTTTCCTTTTTGCTGGTCATTCAAATTAACCCATGAAAAGAAAAATCCAAAAAATCCACCGGCACCCTGATACATTGCTGCCCATTCATTTCCTTCTCGCTCTCTCACAGAAAATGGCAGCATTATCTTCCCTCCACCACAACCAGAATCATATAAGATGGGCGCCTTTGATACACAAGAAAGCCAAATTTAATGTTTCTGTGAGCGCCCAAACTCTGTTTACTATTTTGCTTTTACAGTCTCCTTTATGCATATGATGATGGCATGGAATATTAGTTCAGATTATATCATGGTGGAGGAGTGGAGTCTTTATTTTCTTCCCCATACAACTACTTGAACATTTTACTAAATCAATTTGTATTTAAAATGAATTTTATCCAATCAAAAGGTTAGATAAAGACTGAAAAAGAAACTATAGCAATTGGTTTTCTTCGAAATATGTTAAAGTTGATCCTTTTCTTCTTCGAGGGAATTTGGTTTTCGATTTTCTAAGCAGCAGTGTGTGCAAGCCAAGGCTTCCTCTCATTTGATTACTGATGGGGCTTGCTCATTTCTACTTGTTACGTAATTTGGTTTAGCAATTAGGCACATAACTTGGGGCTGTAGCAAGTAACTGGGGCTGGCTCACGAATCTCTTTTGCTTTTGCTTTATCCTGGCTCCAAGGTCTATTTGTGAATGTGATTTGTGCTCTCGGAACCAAACCAGCCCTAGAAAAAGATTATCTCTTACAACTTGATGAATTCTCTGACCTCTGTGTGCATGTCTACTTTCTTCAAGAACATTTTCTATACCAGAAAGTCCTTGGGTTGTATTCCATTTGATTTTTCTAGTGTTTGCTACTCGAACCTCAAAATCATGTCTCAGTGCCCTTCTGAAACAGCTTGGGATATCTCTGAATGTTTTTTAAAGTTTTGTGACGAGTCACTGTTTTTTATTGCATTTGACATTTGATCAAATCCCCTGGCTTCCTGCACACTAATTAGTTTTTTTATATTCTATAATCTTCATCTGCATGTTTGCGGGGGCCTTGATGTGCACCAGTATAATATATTCTTAAATTCTGACCCAATTTTGTTTTACGTTCTCAGATCTTTTTCCATGAATGGAAAACATTTGTATTAATAGTATGATAAATGGGTAAAATATCAAGGTTAAGAAGAAGATTTTCGAACTGCTTATAGGCTCCATACTCCATGTATCTAACTGTTTAAGTTGTGCAGGAGAGGTTGAACTGCCCTACCAGAGGACATTCCAGCCAAGGCCATCAAGTCCTGTCGTCAAGGACGTGCTGCTTTACCAGAGTCGCAGCTTCTCTTAATGTAGACCTCGCAATGTCACATGGAGACATTTCAGGGGAGCCGTTTAGCATTCCTGAGGTTGTTGGGAATATCAACGTAGGCATACCAAAAACATCAGATGCTACCTCAAATTTAATTCAGAGATTGATGCTGGCAGATTTAGACCCTGCCGCAGCGAAGTCAGCGGTAGGTATCTTGGGGCCATTCCTCTCAGCATTTTCCTTTCTATTTATTTTGAGGATAGTAATGTCATGGTACCCAAAGCTTCCTGTCGGGAAGTTTCCATATGTATTAGTTTATGCTCCCACAGAACCACTTCTCATTCCGACCAGAAAGTTGATTCCACCACTTGGAGGAGTGGATGTGACTCCTGTGGTATGGTTTGGGTTATTGAGTTTCCTTAACGAAATATTGGTCGGTCCTCAAGGGCTTCTGGTTCTTCTTTCTCAGCAGATTAGCTGATGCTTCCTGGATGCACCGGGAAGCCAAATCTGTATTCAGTTTTGTATTGCGAGACTTCATGCACGTAAACCGGCAAAGGCTTAGTTTGTTTATTCATTTAACCAACTGATGCTGGTGTTTCTTGAACTTGTGAAGTGCTGCGATGTGGTCATCAACACGGTGGCTCGCCCAGTGCTGTACAAGTTCAACTCCTATCTTCCCTTGCTGCCTCGCAAGGGATGAGACTTTTTGCGCATTTATCTGTACCAATTACATAGACAGTAGTAATGCTATTCAAATTTAATTCAATTTGAATTTGGAAACTGCTTGAATTGCATACATTTATTGACAATAACAGCAAATTATTTTTCAAAATATTTTTTGTTTAAAAAAACATCAAGATAATATTTTTTTTATTTTAAAAAACTTATTTTTTATATTAGTAAATAATATGAAAACAAAAAACAGTTGAAATAAAAATATATATATAAAAAAATTCAACTTAAAAACAAACAGGCTTTATTTAACAATGAATTTAGTTCTAAAACAAGGACCAACACAAGGAGAAAACAAGCACCAAGGCAGATAAGAAGAGCAAAATTCGTTTGTTATTCTCGTCATCAAACATTGTTTGGTCATTTTATGGACCATTTCTAGGACACTAAAGTTGACTACATTTGAATGGGTAAAACTATATATGAATGAATCATAGCCAACTGGAAACAAAAGCTTTCATAAGCTGCGAATGTCCAAAAGCAGCATCTAAATCCAACTTTGACTTCAAATGTCTGCCACGAGAAAGTTTTCAGACAGTGAAACCTGCAAGAAAATAGATTATTAGTTCTATACAATACAGTAATACAGATGTCGTGGGAAAGGGAAAGAGAGATCCTGTGTTCCTGTTAATTACCTTTTCACCAAGTTTGAATGGGGGAAGACCTTTGTAAGGGCATGTACCGCAACGAAAAGCATCCCCTAGTCCACACTGCGTGACATAAGAAAAAAAAAATCAGGCTGGAGGAAGAAATAATTAGCTGATTCAACAAACCACAAAGCGGATGACTTTGAAGCATGCTGATTTTAATGTCTGCGTGTGCTAGTCTATTCATGAACTAAGATGCCTTGAGACTGCTTCAAGTAAATTAGCATAATAGTAACCTAAACACATGCAGCTGCTTTCCAAAAAAGTTATTGATATGAAACCAGGGCACATAACCAAAATGCACAGAAGTGTCATTCCCTACCATTTGTCATCAAATCAGAATCATCTAGGGATCCAGGGACGATCATGTTGAGACAAACAATTTAGCGTGTACAAATACAATTACATCTACATTAATGCACATAAAGACATATAAAACATACACTGCCACATGCTGATTGTGGATTGCTCAGCTGATCCATAGTCGGTCCCAACTTCACTTTCTCCTCTTCCTCAGCTCTACCACAAGTGCAGTTCTTGCAAGCCTTCCTTGTGCTTCCAACCTCACAATCACCAACTTCACATGCAAATTTGGTTACTAGTGGCCCAAAAAAAAACATAAAAATGCATAAAACCAAAGCTTAGTGTCTTCTATCTTACCAGGTGGTAGCTGAGGTTTCTTCAAATCTTCTTCCGTCAAAAGGCTATCCTCATCAATCAAATCTGAATAATCATCATTTTGAACCTTGACGGGTGATTTTATAGATTTCTTTAGTGCAAAGGATGAACCAATATTCCAAGAAGGTTTTTTGGCCTTGACCTAAGAATAAAGAAGGATTATAAATTCAACCAAGTATATTGCAACATGAATAATGGAAAGCAAATAGTATTAGGACGCAATGAAAGGGGTGATACAGTTAAAACTTAAAACTTGCAAAGAGAATATGTATCCTTGCCCTTTTACATCAAGGATCAACTTATTATGGTTCTATCATTCCTCATTTGAGTAAACGAGCAGAGAATAACAAGATCACAATAATGCCAACAGTCATAAGTGAAAACTAACTCACCCCAAAAGAACAAACCACATTGGAGAGGCCAACAGGTTTTGGTTGTAGAGCTTCCGCTTCCAAGAAACCACCCAAAAGCAACTTGCGCTGAAGACCAGAAATTGCCTACAGAAACACCGTGGTGAGAAGCTTGATGACAAACTAAACTCTATCCAGACCACACAAAAAAAGGCATTTATATTCACCTTGTCAGTTTCCCCTATAACAGATTGCTGAGAACTGTAAATCAGAATGGTTCCACCAGGCTTCAACACTCTAAACATTTCCTTTACCAACAGGTCACCAGGAAATTCAATTGATCTGAAGATGGGAATGACAATATCCACGGAGGAAGGCTCCAATGGCAGCTTACCTGTCATAATTCATCAACAGATGTTAAACCAGGACGCAACCTAGCATGTATAAACCTTATTCAATAAACAAGGAACAAGTTGTGCAAGCATGGAATTTAACAGCATTGCTTGTATATGCTACTGAGAACTGATCCATTGATTGTGAACTCTGTAACTCATCATTGTTTCCAAAATATGTACCCATGCTAAAGTGCAATGTCCTATCCACCTATTGAGCAACCTCTTTTTCTCTGCAAACTTTAAAATACATCCAATCAAAATTGTCTCACTTAAATAATCACCTCAGTCCTCCTAAGAACTTATGAAGAACATGGTCAATACAACATCACAGCTCATTTTGAAAGATGCACATTGCAAAGCATGACTTGCAAACACAATTGGGAATGAAATCAAACTAACAAAGAAACAACAACAAAGAGATTAACGAAAGTACTTAGAGATGATGCTTGAGTGATAATTTGAGGATCACACTGATCAACTCCATCATTGGCAACCTCCCTTGCCGCATTTGTTACAGTACCAATTGAAATAAGAGTATCATCTGTTAAAGCCAGTACAGAATTCTGCAGCATTCTCTTAGTATCCTACAAAACACCAATTACAAATATTTTAGCAAGACAGACCAGCATAAGATCATAATACAAAACAACAGTATCAAGAAAAATCTCCTCATGGGTGGATCCCGTGTTGAATTACCGAAATATTAATCCTAATTTTCTTCAATATAAACACAAATATAATAAATTATGAAAATCAAACAATGGATTTTATGTATTTATTCGACATCAAATTAAAAATGAAAAGAAAAAAAAAACACGAGATGGATCTACAATACCGACTAACAAATTAGCAATTCAAAAATTAAAAAATGAAAAGGGAGAGAGAGAGAGCGCTAGAATCATGATGATTTACCATTCGCTGATTCTTCAAAAACCTCTTCGAGAAACTTCAAAAACCCTAAAGACAATTTCTTTTTTCGCCGACTTTCTCTCGCGTTCTTTTAATTTTATTTTCCTTTTTGGAGTTTGGAATTTATTGCGTGCGCGAGCTTATGTTGCGCCTCTGCTATTTCTATATTGAAGAGGTAAGAGGTGGAGTCGCAATCGGGTGTGACGCAGCCGCATGAATGAAAAGAAGAATGTGATGACGTGGACGTGATTTTAAAGTGGAACGCG
>Ga0307515_10015390_pt1 | contig 14097 bp, 9 predicted proteins | sample 17_EM_MG_FD_194513 | JGI IMG/M metagenome (GOLD analysis project Ga0307515, IMG submission 194513) | Populus trichocarpa ectomycorrhiza microbial communities from riparian zone in the Pacific Northwest, United States - 17_EM | ecosystem: Host-associated > Plants > Roots > Unclassified | place...
CATATAAGGCTGTTGTATTTGCAGTGTGTTAATAGTATCTTATCAAAATCGCGTTTTCAGCAACCAACAATGTGCTTTTGCTTGTTGAGGAGTGTGTAATATCGATTAATTTGGTATCTGTGTTTCAGCTTCGATATATGCTATTTTTGCCTAGCAAGGAGGTCAATAATACAGTTGCGCACGCGAAGATTTGCGTGATGCCTTGATTACAAAATATGCAAGTCCTAAAACTGTTGACGCTCGGTTGACACTCATTTTCAGGATGCCGCAGGGAGCATCTCGCTGTTGCTTTTGCCTGTAAAGGCTGCCAATATCCCATAAATGGATGTCTACAACTAATCGGAACATAACTTACCGAAGATGCAAAGCTAAAAATTGTTGACGCTCCGTTGACACACATTTTTAGGACACAGTAGCGATGTCATCACTACTGTTTTTGCCTAGAATGGCAGCCGATAATCTGATTATGGCCTATTGTCGCTGCACAACACTAGGATTTTCCATGATACAAGGCCCAAAGTCGTTGACGCTCTGTTGGCGCTTCATTTTTAGGACATAGTAGCTATGTTGTTGCAAGAGGTTTTGCCTAGAGAGGCGGCCGATAGCACATTTATGGCGTAACGTTGCCGCACAGCCCATGCAATTTCCAAGATGCAAGGCCAAAAGTCGTTGACACTCTGTTGATGCTCATTTTAATGTATTGTCCATTCAACATCTGCTGCTGTCGACAGTTGATTTCATCCTGATTTGACTTGATCGTCTGTTATTCTGCCTGATTGAGACTCAGCCGAGCGGCGTAATAATCTTGCACTGTTCACTCTCACACGACTAAAAATGATGTATCATGTCCAAAGATTCATTGTGCCTGCTATACATCTATTTATGAACCGATATTCACGATCTACTTCTTACCATTCACCCATTATATATCTCCAACTGAATCTCTCAGTCAAGCTACATAAAGCTGGTGAACCATTGACGCATTCTGTCCTACTTTTTCTTCCCTCCTTTGTTTCTCCGCGTTTCAACTGCATTGACCGTCACCAACACCTTTTCAGCCTGTCTCTTTGACGTCTGAGTCGGCCGAACCAATCCGGGCACATTTGGCGCGGCGCTCACATCCTGCTGCTCTGAGCATTCCGAATCCTCAATGCCATTGTTGCGGCCTATATCGGATTCATCGTCTACTGCGCAATCATCTTCGCTGTCATTTGGATTATCCAAGTCGCCATTCCATTTCAGCCAATCATCGGTGTCCGAAATGCTGTCAGATGCGCTATCGTCATCGATTTCGACTGGATGACTGTTGATTCTCCGGATTTGGCGCACATTTAAGATCTGAGTTCGTCCTCCAGGGAGGTCCTTTGCAGACAAAGCTGGTGGCAACGGTGATCTTTCTGACAATTCAAATGCAGCCGCACCATCATGTTGAAAGAGTGACAAGGATGCTTTAACGCTCTTTTCAGTGTCCAGAATGTATCCTACGGCGGTCATCTGCTTGCTTTGAGCGCGAGATTCCTTCTGGGTAGCACGTAAATTTTGGCTGCCCTGCCACATCTCCAAATTGTCATGAACCTTGACCATTCTGTGCATTGTCCTTTCCTCCGCCTCGTTCTTCATTTCCGAGTCGTTTTCTGTGTGTGGGGTATCCAATTCTCGGTCAGTGCCTGCCAAAATCCCATTAAAGGCTCGAGCAAACAGCCTGACAACGACTTTTTGGCGCAGGGTCTTGCCTGTGGTTTTTGACTGCCTCCACCCAATAACATCTCGGCCAAGGGAAAAACTGGCCTCCACTCCGACACCAGGTGGTATGATAGGGAGTATGTCCCGAGCCACATTTGAGAGATCGGCGTACATTGAGTGCGTTTCCTCCTGTTGGCGCCACCAATCAGTTATGTCCGGTATCCACAATGTACTGCTAATCTCCATCGGGTCGGAGTGGTAAATATTGAGATTTGGATTAATTTGACCCCGGTTCTTTGGTGCTTCAGGCGGCAGATTCAAATAGAGCCTCGCGGCGGTCAATAAGCGGGCTGCGCAATTGCTTCGTCCGGGTGTCATCTCAGGCACATTGTTAATCGTTAAGTATTTCTCATCATCGCTGGACAAATCATATGGATAAAAGGATGATTGATAGGACCCTGATGCCGTTGCGGAGGGGATGAGATTGCTGCTCGGGACTGTTCTGAGTTCATTGATCGGCGCACGTCGATGTTTAGCGCAGTATTCATTTTCCACATACTTTAGAAAGGCCTCTTGGTATTGTGTAGTGTACGATGTCTCGTCGTCAGGATTAATATCCATTCCCTTGTCCCACTTTCTAAACGATCGCGACTTCCGGAATAGATCAAGGATTTGTGCGGAAATCAGGCGCATGCCCGTCGTTGGTGTCACTTCAGCGTAGTATGTGGGAAGCTTCTGCCGAGCTAACTTCACAGCGAAGAACAAATCTTCCTTCCATTGAGTCTTCTTTTTGGCCAAAGCCCGCATCACGCCATCCATGTGATCGAACATGTCGTTGTACACTGTGATGATGTGATGCAATGTGACTGTATTCCTCTTCGACATCCAAAGGGTTCAATATCAAAATGGCCTCAACACTTCCATGATATACTTGACAATCGTCTATTCATCCTGAGTTGCGAATAATGGCCGATATTGAGCGTATTTCGGGTTTTGAAGCCACTCGCGTGAGAATTGCCGTAAGCGGTAGGCGTGCTCGAGTAACTCCAGTGTAGAGTTCCAACGTGTCTTCACATCCATAATAGGAAGTGCCGCAATGCGGACTTTGGCTTTTTGACAATCAATGAACTCGTTTCAGCGACCAGGTGTCAACGCAATTAATACAGCAAGCATTCTCTGCTATATGAAGGTCAGCTTCAGGACTTTCAAAATATCATGAAATACGTACTTTCTCAATTATCTTTGCTAAACCTGGTTTCAAGGCCGACACCTTGTTGATTCTAGCATTGCCCTCGTTTCGAAGTCTTTGACTTTTCCCAATGTCTATGCTTTCATTCTCTCCAAATTGCTGATCGCGCTCATGGGCTTCCCAGGACTTGGCACGGCCTGTTACACCGAGACTGCTCATGAATGCACCTAAAGCCAGCTTTCTGACGTGCGCCATGCATGGTATGTGGTTCCTCAATGCCAGCCACTCGATTCCAGAGGCCTCAAGTGTTGATTGCAGCTTGCGTGTCATTGAGTAGTTTGACGAAGCATTATCAGTTGTAATACCAAGCAAGCGGCAGTCGGTAAGCTCAAAACAATCAAGCACGTCCTTCAAATGTACGGATAGCCTTGCTCCAGTATGGTGGGCCTTGACCTATCATCATTAATTAGTTTTCGAAATGGGAACTGAACAGGCGATCCACCTCATCGACAGCGAGTTGAACTTCACGCAATGCCCAATTTCGATCCATATAGTACGCAATGACCGACGTTATGGCTAGTTTGTTTGTTGATGTCCGTCCGTCCAAAGCTAAACTAACTTTATTTCGTATCGGCAATTGCTTCGTAATTGATTCCACAGTCAGTGCATATTCCCTCCGGCAAATGTTCCTAAGTGTCGTAGCGGACGGTAGAACTAGGTCGTCACGTAATGAATTATATGACCGTCGTAGCTCGAGATTTGATATAGCGTTCCATGAAATATGTGCCGAAACACATTCTGACATGAGGTAGCGATTCCACGTGTCTTGGTGAAATTCGGAAGTTTCAAAGTCCTTATCTGCCTGTTTGGAACGTTTTGTCTGACATTTCGGTCAGTATGGATTTATTTGGATATCAAGTATCATTTTTCTCGGCACACTTACTATTGTGATTCCGCGACTTCCTTCTTTCTTCAGGATGGCCAAAGCTGTTTCATCCACCGTCGAACTGGTCAATTCAGTGACCTCTGACTCTGTTAATTCGTTTAACTTTGCGATGTGAGCTTTTGCCAGCAAGTGTTCCCACATTGAGCTGGTCCCATATTCCGATGGATGGCGAAGAACTTGATGACACACGATGCATATGATGGCAGGGCTCCCAGTCTCCTCAATTCCGCAGTGCAAACAGAATCGCCATGATGGCACATATCTAGAATTTTTCCATGCAATAGGCCGCTTCGAACCTACATTCATTGAAGCCCACCAAGCATCGAAGATGATTTGCAATGTAAGATCACTTAAATCACGAATTAAGACACGTTCATTTCTGGATGAGATTATCACCTCGAGCAATGAGGTGTACTAAGATTGTGTATCTGACATGGTGGTAGAAATTGGAAAGCTAGATATTTCGACTTGAGAGACTGCCAAAAATAACGATACATTAACGCAGAATGCGGGTTTTTAAATATTGACTCTACTGCTACAAGGACAATAATCAGATCAGTAAGACATTGCATGCATATTTGTGAAGTTGGATACAAGGACAGATTGCAACGACTGACCGCGTAAAACTCCATTTAGGAACAGCATAATGCAATTTATTGCTGTGTAGCGTTCGGAGCCTTGACACACCATGGGCGCTCAATTGTATGAGGCAGACGCTATATCGTCAGTAGCATTTTTGCCCACAAAGGCTGCCGATAGGTACATTGTGGTTTATCTCCGCTCCATTCCGGTTAGATTATCCATGATGCCAGCGCACAAATCGATGACGCTCTGGTGAGGCTCATTTTGAGACATGGCTACGATCTTCTCGTTAGGATATTTGCCTAGAAAGGCGGCCAAGAGTGCGATTGTAGATCATCGTGGTCGCATGGCCGATTGATTTTCCAAGATGGAAGGCCTCAAATCGTTGACGCCCCGTTGACACTCATTTTCAGGGTACAGTAACGATGTCGTAAAACACATTTTTGCCTAGAAAGATGGCTGATAGTACGATTATGTGTTAATGTCACCGCACTGCCACCGGATTATCCAAGATGCATGGCGAAAAGTCGTTGACGCTCCATTGACGCTCATTTTCAGTACATAGTAGCGATGTCATCGCAACCGGTTTTGCCTAGTAACGCAGCCGATCATCTGATTATGACTTAATGTCGCCGCACAGTCCTAGGTTTTTCCGTGATACAAGGCCCAAAGTTGTTGACGCTCCGTTGATGCTCATTTTTAGGACATAGTAGCGATATCGTCGCAACCGTTTTTGCCTAGAAAGGCGGCCGATAATCTGATTATAGCTTAATGTCGCCGCACAGCCCTAGGATTTTCGAAGATACAAGGCACTAAGTTGTTGACGCTCCATTGACGGTCACTTTTAGGACATAGTTGCGATTTCATCGCTACTTTTTTGCCTAGAAAGCCAGCCGATAATCTGATTATGGCCTATTGTCACCGCACAACACTAGGATTTTGCATGATACAACGCCCAAAGTCATTGACGCTCTGTTGACGCTCATTTTTAGGACATAGTAGCGATGTTGTTGCAAGAGGTTTTGCCTAGAAATGCGGCCGATAGCACGATTATGGAATAACGTCGCCGCACAACCAATGCAATTTCCTAGATTCAAGGCCAAAAATTGTTGACGCTCTGTTGACACTCATCTTTAGGACATAGTAGAAATGTTGCCACCACCATTGATCAATAGAAAGGCGGCTGATAGTCTGATTATGACGTACTGTAACCGCACAGCCTACTGGATATTTCATGACGCGATGCCAAAACTCGTTGACGCTCCGTTGACACTCATTTTTAGGATCTGGCAACGACTGAGTCATTCGCGTTTTTCACAGTAACGCTAACCAATACATTCACTTTGGAAGGATGGGATAATGCATCCCATTGATTGCTGAATGTGTAAGATTTAAAATTGTTGACACTCTGTTGACGCACACAGTAATCACATCGAAACAGCCTTTGTACACTCCATAATTGTATGCAACGAATCATTTACCCATTTTTGACATCCAGTATTGCGTTTGTATGTATTGTCGTTTGCATCCAGCAGTTTTGTTACCTCTCACTTTCTGATCAACTGCTATCTACGCTATCAGAGTGTGAAATGACGTGGCCCTATCACATTCCCGTGCTTTCGGCCGGCAATTGACGGCATGTAGATCATTTCACTAGTTTTTAGTAAATATTGCTCGACTTCCTCACCATTGTTTATCCAGCTCCTTCTCCTCGATTTCCATGACGTACCACAAGCAATTTCAATTATCTCAATCATGTGCACCAGGTCTGTGCGGAGAGTTATGCAGTTGGATACATGGATGAATGCAGCATGACGGTTGTCATTCAGATCGATTTGTCAGGCACACTGACCACTCATTCCATGACACATATGACATCAGTCACTTAAATTTTGTTAGCTCATTTCGTCACTAATATTGCTTTTACTTTGTCACTTAACAGTCACTTGCAGAATGCAACTGAACGTTTTGGCCGTCTTACAGCGCGATTCGGATTCCAGAACGTTCACATGGTGCGTTCGAACCTTGCATATACACAGACGAATTATCAAGTCTCACAATTTGGTCACTGAAATGAAGAAAACGCTGACACATAGCAAAATTGGTAAACAACTTGCTTTTCCCCGCGATCAGACGTCAAGAATTACATTTTGCATATCTATTCTTCCGCAGACGCAGGAGCCGTCACCATCTCTTCGTCGGAATCCGATATCTATATGGTAATTAGCTGTAGGCCATATGCAGGGGTAAAAACGTATTGGTTCAACTGGCTTCACTTTCAGCAACGGTGACGAATCGGGCTCCGCAGCTAGCTCACCACTAGGTATGCTCGATTTTGACTGCTGCTTCACCAAACCTAGCCTGATATGACAACTTCCTGGTCGAGAAGTCCGTTCCGATATTCCGGGGACAATGTCAAGACTCTCCATATGCTCTGCAAATGTTGTAGGTGGATGCGGCGGAGCGTCGTCATTGGTTCGCTGCTGAACGACTGCCGGAACCCTCAATTCGGATGTGCCGTACTTCTCATCTTGTTCACGGAAGTATTCGGCTACATCTTCCCATCCCGGTTGAGTCAATTCGTCGAACTTCATCTGCTTCTGCCGAAACCTCTCCATGCGCTGCGGTCCCGTTTTAGTGATTGTGCCCATCAACCAGCCAGGTTCGTCATCTTCGCTCAGCTTGCCCTTCTCAGTCTCTTCATCATCCTCCTCTTCCCCATCTTCCCCATCGTTTGAACTTGCAAGATCACTCAGACTATCTCCGATAGCAATCAGCATCTCCTCAAATCTCTTTTCGGGTTTTCTGGACGACAATACCGCGAGTTCGATGTGCGTCATATCGTCCTGCTCATGTTGAACCGCTGCCTCTGCGTCTTCAACTTGCTTTCTTGCCCCAGCGGTCTCTCTTTCAAGAAAATCCTAAATCCATTTCTCTTTCTCTTGATTGCTTAAGAAGTGCGTTTCTCGTCGTTTCTCTGCCGCAAGCCATTTTTTGGATCTCAAGCTGCACAATGCCCCAAGGGCTCGGACAACCTCTGCCTCAAAGCCGCTCTTGCCTTCATTCGCTTGATGACGTTGTTGGGTTGAGCGCTTTGCCGATTTCCCGTTTCTGCCAGCCGGAAGTGGCGAAAAGGTCTATTTCAGAGCATTGACCATTGTAGTTTGCGTGGACTGTGTTGTTAGGCGAGATGTTGGATGTTGCAAGTTATGGACAATATGGAGGCAAGCTGCGGCATTTATGTCAAAGTTGGTACGTTTACTTATCCTGAACAAAGCAAAATCTTCCTCCTCACTGTTAAAAAATCAGGAATAGTGACGCTAACCGTACAACATGACCTGATTGTTAGCGTCATTTTCATATAATATCCCGGGGATTATTTGAGACAAACATTTGCAGACGTTCTTTCCCTTGAACTACATCCTATTTATTTCACGCGATTAGGCGATTCCGGCGGTCGTACACCGCAATTTATCCATGTTACCAAACAATCAACATCAGACCAACTTATTACTAATTGCGGGGCAGTGGGAAACCCCTGCAAGTTGCTGCCATACTCAGCAGGATTCATCGTGAGCATAACCGTCATGTTGGCTGCTACTCATTCCATTCTGACAAGATGCTAACTATATAGTCCTCAGGGCTTCCAACTTCCTCTCATTATCATCTTCCTCTCGAATTCCACACCAGCACATCATGGATACCCAACCACCACCACCAGGTGAGAGAGGATCGAATACCGGCCGATTGGCGGGTGCTACATCAAATACGGAAATTCTCGGCACACATCAAGAGTGCTGACACAAGTTAGTTCACTGCAACGCTGCCGATGTAGCCACCAACCATATGACCCTGGATGCACATTTAGAAATCGTCCCCAAGACTGGCAGCAGGAGAAATAAGAAGCAGCATGCGGTGGGATGTGAGTATATCCATATCGATGCAATCGGCGTTTAACTAACCATATAACGTACTGCCGGTGTCCGTAGAGAGCTACCTGACGAATTCATCGCTGCCCGTAACGGGAAACCTCCATGGTTGACAAAGGCATTTGTCCACACAGTCCGCGAAATCGAACATCATGATGTTGTGAGCTCTGGGATTTTCGCAGATGAATTTCCTGATAAGGGTCCCTGTGAGTGGAAGAAACAGGCTTTAATCACCTTAGAGGAGGCGACAGAAGCGTATATGGTAGAGGTAACAGCCGAATTTCATTGTTAAAAGCATCAACTAATGTCTTGTACATTTTCAACATGTCTGTAACTATGACAAGGCAAGGAGGTCGGGTACAGCTGGAACAGTCCGACCTGCGCCTGGCATTGAATATGGCCAAAATGGCCAAAGAAGGCTTTTCGCGCACCGCAATTGAGGAAACGAAATATTTCATAAAGAAACCACGCGCCGAGGCCCGAGAAGACAAGAAGCGGGGTGTTGGGTTTCCTGGGCACAAAGAGGTGAAGGCTGCGATACTAAGACACCCGGCAATGCTTCGTCAAAACCAAACGTCCGGCTGCCTTCCTTGCCAAAATGGCACTGCAAAGAATCCGCAGACACGCTGGACACGCAAAGGAACAGGTGCACCTCCACCCGCCCAATGCAGAGAGCGGATTCCAGAGCCGACTCCACCTCCACCAGGGACGCCACCCGCCCCAACCGGTAACACCTCCGGAACTCAACCTGCTGAAATCATCAATTTGCCGGCTGGATATACGTATTCGAATACAGCTCTTCCCTGGGCTGAATATTTCGAAGATGATGAGAATACCGAGCACAATACCGATTTTGATCCAGATATGCTGACTGATGCAGGTTAGTACACTCTCTGTGGTGTGGTAATGCAGCTAACATTCATTTTGAAGGCAAGAGCAGCGGATTGAGCGATCCTGCAATTGATGACGAGCATTGACCGAAAGACGGGATTTTGGAGATTATTATTAGATATATCTATGTATTAGTAAAGATCAACATAGTTCTCAAGAAGGATGTGAATCAAAAGGCAAGAAAGTCAGCCAAAACAACGTGAATGATAAACTGTGCCAAATTCAATGATTGCATATTGTGGATACAGCCATGGCAAAATGAGCGTCAACGGAGCGTCAACGATTTTTGGTCATGCGTCCTGGCAAATCACACCTCAGATAAGTTGTCGTTACTCATACAGGTATTTTTGGCTGCCTTTATTGGCAAAACAGAGTGCAATACCCTCCCTGCCCCATCATGAAAATGAGCGTCAATGGAGCGTCAATGATTTGTGGTCATGCGTCCTGGGAAATCACACCTCCGATAGGTTGTAGTCAGTCATAAAGATATTTTTGGCGGCCTTTATAGGCAAAACAGATTGCAATACCCTCCCTGCCCCATCATGAAAATGAGCGTCAACGGAGCGTCAATGATTTTTGGTCATGAGTCCTGGGAAATTACACCTCCGAAAGGCTGCAGTCAGTGATAAAGGAATTTTTGGCTGCCTTTATAGGCAAAACGGATTGCAATACCCTCCATGCCCCATCATGAAAATGAGCGTCAACGGAGCGTCAACCATTGTTGGTCATGTATCATGGGTAATCTGGGGGGCGACAGGTTGCACATTGTCATAAACTGAGTATTGGCTGCCTTTATAGGCAAAAGTGAAACTGAAACGCTTCCTGCCCCATCTTCAAAATGAGCGTCAACAGAGTGTCAACGATTGTTGGCCTTTCATCAAGGTCAATCACAGCACGATGTGGCGGTTATTGTCTATATACATCGTTTTGACTGTCATCATATGCTAAACGGCTCAAGAATGCTGAGTGGTAGCTCTGTAAATGAAAGAAGTTGTTACTGTCCCGGAGGATGTGGCTAGAATATCCCGTACATATCTGCCTATAAAGGCTGCCATATCCTTCTTTATGGATGCTTCTGATCAAGCACCACTCATATTACCGAAGATGCAAGACCAAATATCGTTGACGCTCTGTTGACGCTCTGTTGATGCTCATTTTCAGGATGTGGTTGGGCGTGTGAGTATCCATGTTTTGCACATCAAGGCGGCTAATACGCCGAAAATGAACCGTGACATACCAATGTCAATACTTTACAATTAGCAGTAGCATATCTGAATGCGACCATAATTGTGAAACCCGAAAAGCAGAACCGGAGATTGGACCTGACAGGTCGAGCCAAACCCGGCGAAACCCACGGTTTGACGGGTACGGACCCGGGTTTGGCCCGCCATGAGTCAGCGGGTGGGGTATTGGCCGGGTTTGGAACCGAACTGACCCGTTTTTGTCGTCCAATCCCGGACCGCTGGTGGGTTACCCAGACCAGTTGCTAACACTATATAGATGGACCCACTCAGCAACCCGCTGACAACCTGCCCAATTCAGACGGGTTGGGTATTTACCATCGAACCGTACCCTTGTGGCCTGTTTGGCATTATTGACAACCCGGGCAGCCAATGTGGCAACAGTTTGGTCTGGACTACGACCCGGACCTGAAGTAATGGTCCTGTACCGTTGCTATCACTAGTCTGGCAGGATTGCCCGTGCCTTCCGCACTGATTTACATTTTGCTGATGCATTTTGTCTGATCACCATCATTCAGTTATTATGACTATTGTCTTCGAATAGATTTGTGAACTTACACTATCAATGTCTCCAAGTATATATTCAAACTTATTCAATTGATGCCTCCAAATGTATCTTAGAGGTCACCCATATATGTTGAAAGTTATCTTCAAGTTTACTGTATTTCTTCTCTAGATGTATCTCTAGTTGGTATTATATACTATGTATCATCTGATTCAACTGTGTGGACTGCTATAAGTAGATATCAACTGAGATTATGTACGATATTGGAATATAGCAAATATTATTTCAATTATCCAATACCAATATTCAAATAAAACAAATATACCTGATGCATTATATACATAACTCTATAGACCACAGGCAACAGGATGTTATAGTCGGTTTAGAGTTCTTGGAAAGAGGTGTATAGATGTTTCATATCCTTAGATATTTTACTATTCCACAATGCACATTTGGTAGGATACGAAATGTATATCCATAACTGGAAGAGATTTCAGTGATATTTGAAAATAGACTGAAATTATTTGAACTCACCTTACTCAGCTTATAGCAGGCTAGAGAGTATCAGAAACCACTTGGAAGCGAAGCAAATTCATATCTCAGTTCTAAATAGTATAATATTTTACAATAAATCTAGTATGAGTAACAAATCTAGAGAATATTCAGGCAAAAAGCCTGTCTGTGGGTGTAAAAGAACATGATATTGCTGTTCAAGCTGACCTCTCACTACAACTGACTACTACGTAAGCCTTCCACAGATCTGCACTACTGCAGCAGTACCGCACATTTACTTGACTAGAGCTGTCCACTGACATGACAGCCTTCTCCAATCTTCTTTGAGGAACCTCTCAACAAAAGAAAATGCCATCATCAGATTACCAACATGCTCCCGCAACATCAGTCAACCATCCAAAACGAAATTTGCTTCTCATGCCTTCTTTCTGGTCACTTTGCTGGTCGCTTTTGGCTGCCTGCCTATCTCATTCCAATACTTCTGTAATATTTTTTGTGCGTTTGCCATATCCTCCTTCAGCTTTGATGTGTTATCCTTCTTGCCCCAATTGTCCCATTTGACTTCATATTCCCAACCAGTTCCCTGGGAGCTTGGTCAGTGGTTTGCAATTGATTCGATGACATAACTTGTGGCCATACGGCTGGTACATACCATGTTGAGCTGATTGGAAGTACGGATATCACTATGCCAAGGACTATGATGTAACTTGCCTCTCTTGTAGTTAGCACCATTAGTCATCGATCGACCATATTTCAATGCGACATGTCTCGTTACACCATACAATAGACACACCTTCGCATACGCCCGCGCACACTCGACTACTTGAGCACACGCCACCGTACAACAGGTTATGAGCCCTTGCATTTTCAAAGGGCACCGACGATCAACACTTCCATTTTCGTTTGCCGAGTGGAGGTCAACATCGTCATGGAGAAGCGTCTCCACAAGCTAAGCAATCACCCCGCACCCCGCCGGATTTCTGATGGCGGCTGCTGGACATCACCCGTAAATACAGTCTGAGAGACTGCGATGACTGACGATTGCGAGACAGGATTAGGATCGTGCAAGATGAGTTCGACGATGATCACAATCATCATGTTGAATGGCACGAACAGTGCACAATGGGCTACCGAGATGGCACTACTTCTCGAGCAGAAACAAGTGTATGGTATCATCACAGGATACGATGACAAGCCTGAAGAGCCAGCAGCAAACGCGACCACTACTGAGTAGGCCGCTTTCAAAGACTGGATGAATCGCCATGGTGTTGCCAGATCAACTATCCTAGTGGGCATGGAGCCCAGGATTCAAGCGGAATACACGGTCGTCGAGGACGCGAAGACGCTTTGGGAAAAGCTAGCATCAGCCTACAAGTCAAAGCTGAAGCTCAACATCTTCGAGATTAGGGAAAACCTTTGGATCATCAAGCTACAGGACTGTGGAGATGTCGACAACTACACATCGCGGATCAATCGGAAAGTCAAGGATTACAATCTCTGCGCTGGGCCATCGACCACTGACACCGATGCGGACACTGCAAAGACAATCGCCAAGATGAGTGAGCAAGAGCACATCTTCTACCTCCTTCGCGGAATCCCAAGGAACGACGAGTGGAAAGTCTTCCTGGAGCTCATGATGGACAAAAACGCCACGATGACCGCCACGCCCGATGAGATCGTCACCAAGCTCGTCGAAAAGGAAGCTGCAATCAAGAGAGAGAAAGGTCTCGCTCCAGAAGCTCTGCTCTTTGCAAAGAAAGGTAGTTGTAATGGCGGTAAAGCCGGCAAAGGCGGCAGAAGTCCAAAGAGGGATAAGATAGATAATAAGGGAGACAACGATAGGAAAGGGAAGGATTTCCGGAAGTGCTTTCATTGCCACTGGCGAGGGCACACCACCGAGAACTGCTTGAGCAAGCAGCGCGGCGATCCTCCCAAGGCTGCCGACACTGCAGCAAAAGCATCGACTGAGACTACTTCGATCGAGAACTATTGGATGGTGGCCAGCTCAAGTGCTTCATCCAGTGATTGGTTCATCGATTGCGGATGCACGACTCACATCTCCGGCCATCGATCAATGTTCATCACCTACACCGAATATCCTCCGAATACGAAGAAGGTGAAGGGATACAATGGGGTCACATCGTTTGCATCCGGATATGGGAGTGTTAGGTTGATTTGCCAGCTGCCAGATGGAAAGACGGAAACGATCATACTCCAAGAAGTGGTGCATTTGCCGGGGTCGTTCAACCTCATCTCACAGTCTCAGATCATGGACAAGGACGTCAAAGTCGAACCGGTGAATCACTACGGTCTCAACCTCTACAATCGCCATGGCAAGTTGATTGCCACTGCACCTCAGGTCGATGGGCTATTCGTTCTGGATCGCGTTCTGGATCGAGCTCCGGGATCGACCGAATACACCGATATCGACAACGACAGCTGCCTGCTGGCACTTCAGACGACTGGGCATGCATCTCGGCACGATGCAGACAAGCGGATGTTATGGCACCGCCGCCTGGCACACGTCGGTCTGAAGGCTTTGGAGATCTTGCCGACGATCACCGATGCTCCGAGAATGACCGGCAAGTGCGATTGCGAGAGCTGCATCAAGTGCAAGT
>Ga0307515_10015391_pt1 | contig 14097 bp, 1 predicted proteins | sample 17_EM_MG_FD_194513 | JGI IMG/M metagenome (GOLD analysis project Ga0307515, IMG submission 194513) | Populus trichocarpa ectomycorrhiza microbial communities from riparian zone in the Pacific Northwest, United States - 17_EM | ecosystem: Host-associated > Plants > Roots > Unclassified | place...
TATCTTTATAATAACTATCCTCTTATTTAGAGTGCACTAAAGTAAATATTCATTTGTCCTGTAATATTCGCTTTACCTCTAATGCTAAATATACGCGATTTATTACTTTTAATAGTCGTCTAGTTCCCTAATTAATTTGTCTTAAGGTTTTATATTTAATCTGCTGCTATATAGCTAGATAGTGAACTATCTTAAGCCCTTACTAAGTTAGAATGTTCTTATAATGCGGAATAGAAGGCCCTAAATACTTATATCGCGGCGTTTACTTATTTGCTTTGTCTTAAGAAGGTTTATAAAAAGGTTCGTTTTAAGGAGTAGAAACTTATAAAATAGGGTTTATAGGAACTTAGTAATAAAAGAACAGATTCTCTTTTAATAGAGAAGGAAATAGATCTGAGTAGTTTGGTAACTACTCTTCTTAAGTCCCCCTTAGGTGACTTGTTCTTTGGCGATCCTTCTTTATTAATACTACTTAACCTAATTTCTTCTAATACTCCTATACCTTTCCTATAGTATTCCTTAAGTTCTCTAGTAGTTCCTAGGTAGTCTTAGTATAGCCTATCCACTTTACTTTATACTAGGTTTTATCGTTAATATCCTTATAACTAATAATCTTTAAAACTTGCTATTTATCTTCTTCTTATCCTCTATATATGTCTACTTTATAGACTAGTAGCTTAATATCTTTATATACTAGCTCTAGTATTGCAATATGCTATATAGGGTAGATCTTTATTTTAGCTAGTAGGTTTAACTTAAACGTAACCGGTAAAATCCTCTAAATAATTTTAAAAGGTCCTAGTCTAATATGGTCTAATTTTTTACTTAGTTGTTAACTCTTAAAAATTTTGTGTAGTAGCCATACTTTATCTCCCTTTTTAAGATCTGGTCCCTTAGATCTCTTAGCATTATAGTACCTTTTTATTCTCTCTTATACTTTTTTTGCTAATTCTATAAGGTCTATATAAAGATTTATTAATATCTTTATTCTTTCTTTAGCTGTGTTACTTATTTTCTTTACTTACCGTAGTAATAACGATATTCTTAGCTTATATCCGTAATTTGCCTTAAATAGTAATATACCTATTCCTTCTTAAGGTGTTGCATTATATATAAACTGTATAACTAGTAATAGTAATACCTAATTATTCTATGTGTAATTAATATAATGCCTTAAATACTACTCTAGTATCTAATTTAATCTTTCTGTTTAACCGTCTGTCTGTAAATAATATATGGTAGAAGTTGCTGCTCTAACTCCTTGCTCTACTAAAAATACCTCCTAGAATGCTGCTATAAATCTTAGATCTCTATCTAATATAATTTTATTTAGTGCTCCGTATTTTACAAACACTTCTTTAATATAGATTTTAGCGACATCTTTTACTAAGATTTCTTCTATATATGCTATAAAGTATCCCCACTTTATAAGCTTATCTACTATTACTAAAATCGTATTATAATCTTATCTAGTAATAGGATCTTTTAACCTTGGCAACTTAATAATAAAGTCCTATAATATAACCTCCTATAGTCTCTCTAGTATTTTAATAGGTTATAGCCCTCCATATAGCTTATACCTCGTTATTTTATTCCTTTAGTAATTTAGATATTTTTTTATAACTTTCCGCGCTAAGCCTTAGATTCCGTTAATAATATACTCCTTTTAAAGTCTTAACACTAAGCCTATAGCTCTATTATGTCCTTAAGTTATTCCCTTATAGAATTCTTTTATAAATTGCTCTGCTATACTTCTTAGGATATACTTCGCTTTTTAGTTTTTATATATATCTAACTATAGATCTTCTAGCTATGCTTTTAGAATTCTTTATACCTAAAAGCTTTCTAGTAACTTGTAAACTCTATCTAGTTCTTCTTAAGTTATTATAATTTTTAGGTAATTATATCTAATTAATCCATCTATATCTTTTTGTAGTAAAGCCCCTAATAGCTTCTCGTTATTCTATAGTTTAGCCTTTTAACTTAGAGTATCTGCTTATATATTATCTGTTCCCTTAGTATACTAAATCTTAAAATAGTATTCTATAAGTATCTCTGCCCATCTAACCTATCTTTAGTTAAGTTCCTTTATTATTAGGAATCCTATTAGGTTCTTATAATCCGTCTTAATTATAAATAGTTTCTCTATACCTTATAAGAATGCTCTTTATTCCTTTAATACTATAACTATACCTAATAACTCCTTATTATAGATATTATAGTTTAACTCTAGTAGTATTATCTTTCTACTATAATATGCCACTAGGTGCCATCTATTTTAATATTTTTATATAAAGTATGCCCCTAGTATATAGTCTAATACATTTATTTCTACAACCGTTTTTAATCCTAGTTAATAGATCTTAAGAACTAGCTCCTAAGTAAATAACTCTTTAATTCTTTTAAAGAGCTCCTACTATTCCTCTCTCTATACCCATAGTTCTTCTTTCTTTATTAGTCGCGTAAGTGGCTTAATATCTTTTAACTACTGCGCTATAAACCTTCTGCAGTAATTACAAAACCCTAGAAATAATCTTAACTGCGTAATATTCTCTAGTTCTTACCAATTTACTATAGCCTTAATCTTCTTTAGATCTATACTAAGTTGGCCTAGTTTAATAATAAATCTAATAAAATCAGTCTTCCTTATAAAGAACTTATATTTCTCGATTGCTACTAGCATCTATTCTTCTTATAATCTCTTTAAAACCTATTTAATATATTCTCCATATTCTTCCTTAGTTATTAAGTAGATAATAATATCGTTAAGGTATACCATAACAAATTTATCTAAGTGTTTTCCTAATATATTATTAATACGCTTTTAAAACGTTACTAGTGCGTTTATAAGCCCGAATTATATAATTAATAGTTTATATAGTCCTTCCTTTAACCTAAAGGCTGCCTTCTATTTATTGCCTTCCTTAATTCTAATCTAATAGTACACCTATCTTAGATCTATCTTCGTAAAGATTTACGCATTACCTATTCTATTTTAGATTTCGCTAATTAAGGGTAAAGGATACCTATTCTTCCTAGTGATGCTATTTAACTATCTATAGTTAATATACAGCCTTAGTTTACTATTTTTCTTTAGTATAAATAGTACTGGATATCCTACTAATGACTGTAATAGTCTAATGTATCCCTTTTGTAGGTTTTCCTAGATAAACTCTTTTAATACTCTACCCTCTTCTTTAGTAAGCTTATAGATTAGAAAGAACCTTAAACTTATTCCTAGTTCCAATTCTATCTTATAGTCCTATGCTATATACTCTAACAGCTTTTCACTTTTTAGTAACTATAGTTTCTTGCTATACTTATAGTATTTCTTTAGTACGTAATTTAATCCTTTTTCTATTTCTTTATAGGTTGCTTCTGCTTAGTACTATACTAACTTAGCCTATTATTATATCTTGCGGCGTTAAGTATTTTTAATATTAACTTAACCTGTAATCTAATCAATCTTTAGATTATATTCCTATAACTAAGGCATTCCTAGTACTACCTTATTATTCCCCAATAGTAATATATCGAAAGACATCTTAATTTATCTCCCTTTAATGGTTAACTAAATAGGTCCTATTTTAAGGTTAATAATCCCTCCTCTATAGGTTATTAAATCCCCTAAAATCGTAACTAATAGGTAAGGTTATTCCTTCTATCTATAAGGTAATCTTATTCTCTTAACTGCTACTAGTAATATATAGTTCCTTATTGCTCTACTATCTACTAATGCTTTAAACTACTGATCTTGCCATTTAACTTATAAATTTAGGTATTGTCCTTAAATTCCTTTAAGGGTCTAAGGCTTTACTACTAGCTCCCTCTGGTTCTATGGGCCTCTACTTTTCCTAACTATTAGCCATTTAATCCTATTATACTTAGCTCGCTCTTTAGCCAATACCTAATTCGCTTTTTATCCTTAATATACTATAGACACGTATTCTTTAGGCATTCCTACTACTATTGTCCTTTTAGGTATTCTTCCATAAGGAATCTTTCTAGTTAAAGTATTAAGTCTTCTAACTCCTAAACTTCCGCTAGATGCCAACCGTGCATATACTTAGCATTCTTGTACTATTGCTTATTCGTTATCTAGTACATCCTTATAAGGTATTTTTAATTCTTTTCCTTTAGATTCTTATATATCTTATATATATTATCCACGCATGCAATCTATAATAGCGTATAGTATGCTAGGTGCTTTAGGTTAACTCTTAACTCGTCTTTATCTTTAAGTTTAAACCTTTATTATGCTGATCTAAACGTTATAACTTCGTTTATAGGTACTAAGATGCGCCTCTCACTTCTTTAGTCCTCTAATCGTTCCTCTAAATCTTTTAACGTTATAATTAAGGCTCCTTTAATATAACTTATAGCCTTCTCTATAATCGGGTAGTTTTGGATAACTTTCTTATCTAATTATATATAGAAATCTTTCTACTTGTTATTATGCCTTTGCCTATACCACCTTTAGTACAGCTACTAGAGTATATACGGCTTGTCCGTAAGGAAGTATCTTTTTATTACTACGTCGTAATAGCCCTTTATGTGTCGTTCCTCGGACCTAGTCAAAATCCCTAAATCCTCCTCGTTTTCCAGTTTAGTAAGCCACTTAGCTCTTAGTATACCCGTCCTAGGCCTATTAGTGATTTTTTATACTAGTACTCTATCCTTTATATGTCCTAACGTGCTAGATCTCTTATCTAGTTTCTATTCTTGCTATATAATGATTCTTTATCTAAATTCTTCTATAGTTTCTTTTGGTTTATGTCTTATGGATAGATCCTTAAAGTCTTCTTACTTCTTAATCTTAGTATTAACTTTTTAATCTTTAGGCCGAATACTATGTTCTTCTGGTAAGTCCTTTAGGTCTATATATCTGTCTCCTAGTCTAACTGCCGTTTATATTATAGATTCTCTAATCTATAAGGAAGCTCCTTGCTTCTTACTTATAGGTGTTTTTATTTATACTCCAAATTCTTAGTCCCTTAGATTCTTTAATCCTAAGCTTACTTTTAACTTAAGCTTAGCTCCTACCTTAGTCTAACTAGGCTTGGGTGTTCTTATCTTATCTTAAAAGTCTTAAATCTTACTTATCTCGTCTTAAGAGTCTTATATATATAGGAAACTCTATCCTAAGCTTATTTATATGTCTTTAAACTAAGCTGCTACTCTACTCTATCGGTTTTCGTCCGTTATAGGTTCTTAAGCTTGCCTTATCTCGTCTTAAGAATCTTAAGCCTTTGGCCTTTTGCCTTTATTAAGTGCCGAAGTAGTTTACTATCCTACTTCTCTTACGTCTTACAAAGCGATAGATATCGTATTTAGTGGGGTCTTAATCCCTACTAATGTTCCCTATTCTGTAGTGGAATCATCCTCTACCTCTTATATAATATCTCCGAGGTCTACGCGTTCCTAGTAAACCGCCTTTATTGCCTTATTGTTATAAAATGTTTCGCCTACGTTAAATTTATCGTCCTTAATGTCTAATCTGCGAACTAGTTCATTGGTTCCTTTATATTCCGCTAAATATAGCTCTTATAGCTAATAGCTTACGCCATACTTAGCGTCTTTATAAATTCGGTATACGTTATTATAACAAAATATAAAACTTTTAATTAAACACTCTCTTGTTCCTTATAGTACACTATTATCCCTTTATATATATATGTCTTCTACTACTAGTCTAGTTCCTTTTATTATATAGTAACTCTAACCATTTTTATAATCCCTTATAAAGTGACCTTGTTTTCTATAATTTATATAAGCTCTATTTCTAAACCACTAATTTTGCTATAGAGTCCGCCTAAACGTCTTCTACTACTAAGATCCCTAGTTTAGCCTCTGCTCCTTAGTCCTATAATTACTAGATCCTTAACCTCTAGGTTTTTACGGTTTTTTACTCTATCTCTTATAGGCTTCTCTAGTACTACTTAGGTCCATTAGCTCTACGCTATACTATAGTTTTTAACTTAGCTTTGGTCGTTGTGTACTTTACGCCTTATATAACTATAGAACTCTATCCTAACCTCTCTTAGTCTATTCCCTTTAGTAGATCTAATTATTAATCTTAATTACCTAATCTATTAAATCCTGTAGGGTATCCGCATCTTTTATTAGGATAATTATATCCTAGACTTTAGCCTTAAGTCCTTGCTTATACTGTACTATAAGCGCCCTATTATTCCACTTAACTTATATTACCAGTGTTTAAAACTACGTTATATACTTAATTGCTAAGGTTTACTGCGTAATATCTTAGAGTTTTCTTTCCGCTATGGTTACTGCCTCTAGATCTCCGAATATTTATGTAAGTCGTTCCACAAATCCATTTTAGCTTAAGAATATAAACCATACCCCTTAGTTTATAGTTGTTATTCCGTTTGCTTGTATCTCTATAAGGTAAGACTTAAACCACTTAAGTGCTCTTCCTATTAAGAATAATCCTGCGTACGCTATTTAATCTATAGGTGTTGCCAGCTTAGCTCCTTCCTGCGCGACCTTAAAATGTATTTACATAAGAAATCCTTTAAGCTTTAATCTCTTTCCTAAGAATCTTTTAATTAATGGTAACTTAACCTTTACTACGCCTATCCCGTTAATCCTAGTTTTAAGTGCTATATTATTTTCTATTAACTAGTCGACTATTTCCTATAGTTGTCCGACTGTTACTAGTTGCTGTAAGTTAGTATCTGCTATACTAGTATCACCTAACCTTAAAGTAGTTGCTGCCGTTAATAGTGTTATGGTGGCTGCTTTTGGTGGTATATTATTTAACTTTCTATATTTAATACTATAACTAGGTAATTGTGTAACGGAACCTTGTAGTAAGAACTACGATAGGCTCGTTAATGGGCTAGGTATATAGGTAATGCAAATTAAAGTTAACAACGTAATAATAACTGGTAGAGTAGTTGCCTAATAAATTAACTCTAATTATATTCTAAGAATTATTACAAGGAAGGAACTATCTAGGTAGGGACTAAGGGTCCTTAAATACACAACCGTACTCCTATAAAATCCTTCTTATACGTAATGTATGCCTTATACATAAGGTACGTAAGTTTCTCCCGTTCCTTTTATTTAACACGTAGCATGTTATATAACCTTAGTTACTATTCCTCATCACATAGCTCTATCGGCTCCATCCTAGACCGTGCTTAAATTAACTAACTAGCTTCTTCCGACTCTTCCCTAAGTAGTTATAACATCGTACTTAAAGCGTCCGTAACAGAAAGAGCGTCTTAATTTTGTATATAGAGAGACAGGTATATATACGCGGCGCGAAGATATTAAGGAACTTTAACTAGCGGTTAAAGTTATCTAATTAGTCAGATTTGCCTTGCTAAGACTCCCCCGTATTTAACTAAGCTAGTAGTAATTTTATATGCCCGGTATAGAAAATCCTAATTAGTCCGTTTAATAGGTAGAGCTAGTAAAGCTTAATACCGTTACTTAACTTTAGTAGACTAGAAATATTCCAAAGCTCGCTTATATAGGTAGGTCGCTAGTACCTCGCGGGTAGGTTATAGGTTATTCGCATGCAGCCAGATTTATAGACGGTAAGGCTATATACCTATTAAATCCGCCGCTAACCCTACTTTGGCCTTACGCTATACCGGCGTAGCGCCGTATATACTTCGTGGGTAGGTTATAGGTTATTTATATATAGCTAGATTAGGATAGTAAGGCTATATGCCTATTAGACCCGCCGCTAACCTATATTTTAGCCTTATATGTTATCTACGTAGTATATATATAGAATAGTGTATAAGTTGTCGGTATAGGTTACTACCGGCGGGTTACTAGTAGGTTATAAACTCTGGTTAAATAGACCCTAGTTATAAATAGGCCTATTCTCTAATATATAGATAATCTGCTTAGCTAGTATAGAGTAATGGACTAGGTTTAGGAAGGGTGCTTTCTAAATTAAGGCTATAGTTCTTACAGTAATTATTACTTATTCTTTAATCCCTTAGGATATCCTCTGCTCCGCTTTAATGCAGGTTATATTTTAACAGCGGCGCTTACTTTTCGCCTACGCTTTGGCTATAAGGCTAGGGTATTCTGCTTACAGTACTTATCTAGCAGTTATTAACAATTTTTAAGTTCTATCTTGTATTTCTATTTATTATACTTATTTAACTATCCTAGCTATTTAATAAGGTACTATAGTTATCCAGTATAATTCTAGTAGGCGATAATTACTTCTACTTCCTAGCTGCCTTCCTTAAGCTCTTTTACTGCTAGGGGTTAAAACCTAGGGCGTAACCTATAAGGCTTTAGTAGGGAGATATAAAAGACTAGGTGGAGCCATACTATAGTAGGTAGGAGCTCTAGCTTATATACTTACTGCCCTATACGCTCTAGGATTTAAAACGGTCCTATAAATTTATAGTTAAGCTTTTTATAGGGACGTTTCGTGCGGATATTCTTAAAGGAAAGTAGGACTTATTTACCGACGGCGAAGTACTTAGCTAGGTGGTGACGATTATAGTATTTTACCTAAAGCTTTTAGGCGTATATTATAGGTATATCTCTGCGAGTTAGACATTTATTAACTTAGACCCCTCCCCATCTTACTAGGCGTCTTAGACGCTGTCTAAGACTTTATCTAGGACATTTAGTAGCTAGCTATAGGCGAGCTTAATACTTCTTTAAGTAGGGAGGCCTAATTAAACTGTTCCTAGTTCGTAAATATACGTAGGTATACCTTAAGCTCCTAGTTCTAACGCTCTATCTAACTATCTATTTATAGGTAAAATATAGTGCTAAGTTTACGTTAAACGCGGAGATAGTAGTATATAGTGCTCTAGTACTCGCTTATAAATATACTACCGCTATTAGAGACAATATTATTTAAAGGCCCTATTTATATAAAAACTCTAAATAAGAGTTCTATAAGTTGTGTAGCATTAATTATCTTACACACTAGATAGTAGCGTACTAGCTTTATAAAATAGTCTATAAGGACAAAAACAAAGTTATACTCTACGCTATTAGGAGTTTTAGACTCTAGGAGATCTATAATAAAGTTAAGTAAATAATACTGCTAGGTTTAAATAGGGGCCTAGAGAGGCTATAGCTCACTATAGGGTTTATAGCGGCGCGATTTAGAGTGTTAGCAGGTATTGTAATTATCTAGGTATTTATAGAGGTCCTAGGTAAGGCCGTTCTAAGTATACTTCTACGCAATTACCTTAAAGGTATAGTTAAAACCATAGTAGCCGCCTATAATATTATTATAATTTCGCTTAAGGATCTTCTGTTATAGTAGTATGTAATTTAGCACCTAAACCTTATTATTTTGCTTTAGGAGTCCTTAATTATTAAGGGTGTAATCCTTATTACTAGTAGGAACTTATTCCTAGGTTAACTAATTATATATAGAGCGTATAAAGGCGTCCCTTTTTTATACTTTATAAATAAAATTAATTAGTGACTTAGGGGGGTATTCTATAAACGCCGTTTCGGCTAAGGCAGCTACTACTACCTCTTACTATAGCATAAGACTTTACGTAAAGTCGGTGCTAGCGAAGTAACGTATAATACGTAGGTAACTCACTAGGTTATTATAGGGGACCGTAGCCTGGGCTAAGGGGTCTTCCCTAGGGTTAAGCGCTATTAAACCAATTAAGGTAGTTTTAAAAAAAATAGCAGGACGCTCTAGTCCGCCGGCGCCAAGTTTATAAGGGTCGCTTATATACTACATATATACTACTTGCTAATTTAGTATAGTAGTACTAGGGCCGCCTATAAGGCCTATAACCCGCAACTTTTGCTATAATATAGGCAGTATAGCATTAAGGATTATCCTCTTACTGCTATTTTTAAAGCCTTTAGTATAATCTAGGTGCTAGGATAGTATATTAGTAGGATTTACTTTACCTAGCTTATATTTAATCTTAAAATTAAACTTAGCTAGTTCCTTAGCGTACTAGGCCTAGTAAGCAGATAAGCTTTTAGTAGTTATAAAGTACCTAAGATTATTATAATTGCAGAGTACGTGCGTTATATACACGGCGTATTTAAGGTAATAGCGCTACGTCTTAAAGTATTATACTATAGAGAGTAGTTCTTTATTATGCGTATTATATTATACTTTTAGGCTAGTAAGCTTCTAACTATAGTAGGCGATTAGGTGCTAGTGGAGTTAATCTTCTTACCCTAAAGGCTATAAAAGTATACCACTATAGGTATAATTAGAAGCGTTAGTAATCACTATTAGGGGTAAATTAGGGTTAAAGTGGCGAAGTAGAAGAGCTTATATAAACGCAGCACGTAGCTTATAAAATGCCTACTATACGTTATCGGGCTAGGACTAGGGTTAATACTATTTAGTAGGCCCTTTTAACTTATACTTCTTCTTCTTCTCCCTATCTAATGTTGGGTTGCGATGTGCCTATACAAGATATATGTATAGGGGGTATACGGTATCTAAGTAGTTCTAAATAAATCGCCTATAGAAGTTAGCAAAGCTAAGGAAGACCTAGATATCTCTATAGGACTTAGGCTTAGGCCATTCCTTAATAGCTTTTATGCGGTTAGGGTCCATTATAATACCCCTAGGGGTAATAATAAAGCTTAGGAACTCAACGTTTTTAGTATAAAAGATGCATTTTAATAGTTTGGCGTATAGGCCCCAAGCACGGAGCTGTTGTAGTACCTACTTAACGTACTTAACGTGCTTATCCTTATTATTTAAGTAAATAAGAATATTATCTAGGTAAACTATATAGATAGTATCTACTAGGGTTTCTAGAGCTTTATAAATATAGCTCTAAAAAGTTATAAGGGCGTTAGCAAGGCCAAAGGGCATTACTAGGTCCTTAAAGTAAATGTAGCGTATCTTAAATACGGTCTTCTATTTATCTCCCTTTTTAATGCGAATCCTATAGTACGTATTATAAAGATCTAGCTTTGTAAATATTTTCGCATAGCTAAGCCTATTAAAGAGCTCGTTAACTAGCAGTAGGGGGTACTAATTTTTAATTATAATCTTATTTAGGCGTCTATAGTCGACGTATAGCCGTATTATACTATCTACTTTCGGTATAAAGAGGATGGGCGCTCTAGCAGGCGACTTACTAGGCCTAATCCAGCCCTTTTTAAGAGCACTGTTTAGGTACTCTTATAAGATCTATAACTCTTTTTATAAGAGGTTATAAAGGGGCATTTACGGTAGTGTCTTACCTTCTTCTAAGTCGATCGTATAGTCGTACTTAGAGTTCTACGGTAGTATGCTTACTAGCTTATTAGAGAAGATATTAATTTCCTCCTTATATACCTCTGGTAGGCTAGGGGCCATAGAGGTTAAAGCGACTATTATATAGTAGTGTGCTTTCGGGAGCTAGTAAAGAGAAGGGTGCGGCCAATATACGTTTTATAGGTGTGCTCGCATAAAGAGTATATACAGCTTTACTATAGTATACTTAATAGTTTTGGGGTTTTGATTACCTCTCCCTTATATATAGGTGATCTACGCTAGCACTAGAGGGTCTCTACGGGTACTTGCTGCTAGTGACGGCAGGTCCTCTACTGTGTTTATAACTGGTATCTCTACGTTTAGAGGGTCTGCATGGGTACTCGCTACTAGTAACAATAGGTCCTCTATTATATTTATAACCGGCGTAGAGAAGGAGTCTTCTGGCTATAGCGAATAGACTATTTCGCTAGCCTTAATGTCTATTAGGAGAGCGTTAAGGGTAACTATTTAGAGGCGTTTAGGGTCTAAAGTACTCTAGACAAACTATCTAGAATAGAAGCTAATTAATAGATCTACTTCCGCAAGCCAATCCTATCTAAAAACTATATTATAACTATTAAATAAGCCGCCCTAAAAGGTCTGCGGGCTAATAGTGTAAGAGGTACCCTAGGAGTCGCTAGTGGTAACCATTAGATTATAAGTATCCCAGATTATTATCTAGTTACTATTAAGGAAACGTGTAATAGGTTTATGTAAACGTAGCGCGTAGTATATAGGCAGGTTAAACCTATAGACGACATCTTAATTAATAAGGTTAATTTGGCACCTATTATCGTATAGAGTATATAGGCGGACTTCGCCCTAAGGCGTATCTATCGCAATATATACCACAATACGTTTCTTCTCTCCCTCTATATTAGGCCCTAGTTGTAGTTAAGAGAGATACGCTACTAGGGCTTTAGGTTTTCCGAAGCTTAAGCTAACTTCTATTTATTAGCCTACTTTTAGTATTCCTTATAGTAGCCGCCTGCGGTCCTTTAACTTACCTACGTAGCACTAGCATCTGAGGGGTCCCCTAAGCTATCTAGCTTTTAGGTGGTCTCCCTAGGAGTTTACTTAAAAAAGCGTCGCCCTTTTTAGGTTCTATTCCCTAAGCCTAACTCTATAAAGCCTATACTGCGACCGCGCTTTATACGCAATAATTTACCGCTACCACTTACGCGATCTTTTGCGAGCTTTGTAGTATTAAGCAATTACTCTATACAGCAGATTTTGTTAAAGAGGTCTTTAGCAGTTCTTACCTATTAGGCAAAGTTCTGGCGGAAGAGCTCTGCTTATAGGTAGGCTAGGAGATATAAAAACTAAAAGTCTACCTATTATTTAGGATTAACAAAAGGGGTATATAAAAAGAGGTCCTCTAAGCTACGCATATAGGCTAGGAAGATATTAAACCTCTAGTTCTCCTTTATAATAGCTATATAGTATATTATAGCGTTATTAAAGCGTCTTACTATGGGGTTCCTAATCTGGTCTTAGACCATAGTCTTAAATTCGTCCTATAGTAAAGGACCCTTACCCTTAGTGCCTAACTGGCAATAAACTAGTTGGGCAATTATCTTTTCTTTTATAAGACCTTTAATGGCCTAACGCGTGCGTCGCTTACAGTCATAGTTAGCGTCATTAACCTTAAATCGGTTCTTAACTGCAGTAATCCACCGGTTAAAATACTATTAAGTAGTACTGCCAATATTAGGTAGTAACTTCTTAACTAGGGCGTTAAGATTTATTCGGCGTATGCGTTCGCTATATAACTTATACTCTTTACTAGAGAGGTAACGGGAGGGCTTTATTAAATTAATAATGCTCTATAAGTTGGCTATTTTCTTAGCCAACTTATCTAGCTCCTTTATATTAGCGGTATTAGGTAGAACGCTAGTAACCTTACTAAACTCCTATTAAGCCTAGGTATATAAGTTAAACTAGTTTTTAGCGTTCGTAGATATCTAATTATTTTAAGATTTAGAAAATAGCTTAAATACTACTAGTGTGCTTTTAGCGGTTTCGTCTACACTAGATCCTAAGGCATTTTACGGTTATATCGCTAGCGTATTACCGTCGGGTATAGGCGTCGGTTTTCTTTTTAGAGGCATTATAGAAAAATTAAACCGGCTATCCTCCTAAGGGGATTAGTAAGGATTTAAATATAAGGTAAGGATATAGATAGGGAGTCCAATAATAGAACAATAGGTATATTATATAGACAGAGACAAATCCTTAAGGGAAAAGGAGGAGTCTGTGTGCGAGGTAGGAAGGGTTTTCTTTAGGCACGTATAGAGCACGTGCCTCACAGGCGAGTCACCCCTAAGTTGCCCTAGGGTCGCCCGTACCTTGCAGCTATATAACTATCTACTTAGGTTTCGCCTAACAAAATTCGCGTGTATATTTAGTTTTTCTGCTAGAAAAAGGAGCGTTATTAACGTAACCGTCAATTATAAGAGGATTTGTAGTAGGATTCTAGCCGTAATTAATAGCTTTTTGGAATAAATACTAAAGGAATTGGCGTTTAATTTTAGTAATATTTTTTATTTAATTTAATATAGCTCCTATAGCCTTTATAGCTAGGGTCTAGGCCCTAGTCGCGATTTAATAGTAGACCATAGTTAGTTTAACAATATTAAAGCTTTGGAGGAGTTATATAAGCTATCTTTTATATAATTATGCAATTTTAGTGGCGTTGATAAAGAGTTAAAGCTGTAGATAAATTCTGCTAGAGGGCGGTAAGTTAATATTCCTAATTAGGAAGGTGCAAAATTAGATATTAGCGACCTCTATAAGAATTAAGAAGTTATAAAATCTTTTAAATAGTGTTAGTTAGGGGGGGTAAT
>Ga0307515_10015393_pt1 | contig 14095 bp, 9 predicted proteins | sample 17_EM_MG_FD_194513 | JGI IMG/M metagenome (GOLD analysis project Ga0307515, IMG submission 194513) | Populus trichocarpa ectomycorrhiza microbial communities from riparian zone in the Pacific Northwest, United States - 17_EM | ecosystem: Host-associated > Plants > Roots > Unclassified | place...
CTTAGAGCCACCTTGAATAAAACAGATCACTCATTCAATTCTGTGTCTCTACCTATCAGCTAGCTTATATCATTTGTCTTGATACCTACACAGCTGAAAAAATGCACCACAACCGGGGACGATAGCAGGGCAAGTGGTGGCCGGAAAAACGACGGCGCGGGGGTGGCGCTAAATTGTAAATGGGTGACAGCCCTGCTAAACCCAAATAGGGGTGCCCCAGGACAGAGTTTACTATGTCGCCAAAAGCGCCAGGTGCGCTTATGGGCGGTGTCGATGAAATTTTCAGTCTTGCCCGTACTGAGAGCGATGGTTTGTCCGGGATTGCTTGAATTAGTCCTAGTATTACGTGTGTCTTTCTCATTGCTCTCATTCGTTGAGGGAAGCTCCTCTTCATTAATTTGTAATATATGCAGACAAGCGCATTCAGCGACCTTCAAATCTGGACGCTTCTTAATAATAAAGCAGGTTGCTTGAAATTGGCTAAGGTCGAGACGGTCTTCCTCGGAACGATGGTTCTCCACTCTCCAATATTCACCGTCAGGGCCGCGGAGAACAGACTCTCTTTCAGGCCGTGACAGACACTTTTCAAGAAGGAAAATGATAGGCCTCGAGCCTTGAGCCATCCTCTCGCTTTCCAGTACGAGGTCCTTATTATTGCCAAAGTACATGAGCGGTGCTTCTTCCAACAGATATCGGCTTGGTACAGTGGGAACCCAACGATTCTTGTGGTTCATAGTGTGACGCATCCTTGGACCAGAGTTGTACAACAGAGATAATGGGAGCACCTTGCAGCTCCAAAGCATTGCTCTAAGCCTTTCCTCGGGAGATAATTTGAGGATCTGGCAAGAGTTGAAACCGAGCAGATTTGCAAAGATGGCTGGCACATCTTCACTCTTTGTCGTTGAACGCTTGGCTAGTAAATTCCAGACTGCTACGAGATGTTGGATCCAACGTGCATTATCATTCGAAGTTCGTTCAGGGAAAAAAGCGTTACTGCGGCTGTATCCGGACACATGCAACGATCTTATGCAAGTGTTGAACATCGAGCGGTAGACCATGTCTTCTATAAGCACCTGACAAGGCCGTACAGACTTCTTATCGTCCCGTCGCATAGCCGATATCAAGCCCCATAAATCGAAGTGCGCAAACCATGGTCCCTAGGCGGATGGGAGTCTCCATTTCTTGGATACTGACCACGGGAAGCTTCTAACCGGTTTTGTGGCCACAGAAGGGAGTCAAGGCGCCCTCTTGCAACGTCCAGCATCTACCCATCCATGCCGAGTAATTAATGCGAGCGAGGATCTCACTTTTTTGCAGCCCACCGATTCGGGAGAGTTGTATAGCCGAGTCCAAAATAAGAACCTGGGAAGCCATACTGTAGATGAAAGCCATCTGATTGATTGCTCGATTCTTTAGATCTTGCGTCTTTGCATCACCCCCAACAGGGATACACAAGGTATCCATCCAGAAGAGTGTTGGTCTAGACTTTCGACGAAATATAAAGCTCATTCTTGCAAGATCCACCGAGATTGAGGCAAAGCTGTGGATATGGCTGTAGTTGGCCATCATACCTGTGCTGGAAGGGTGTAGCAAGTTCCGAAAGTAGAAATCTAGCCGTTCCAGTTGGCATTTAGGCAAGGCATTCAAAGCTGGATTACCTAGCCCATCGGACCAGACGTGTGAAATGGCGATATATCTATCTCTTGCTGCGGCGGCGCGGACTCGCAGCTCCAGCCCACCACCAGATGACGTATCAATCAATACAAGTGGAATTCCACCTTCTTCTATAATTTTGCGAACTTCTTGTGCATCAACGCGGACGAAAGGACAAGGCTCCAACTCGTCGGATCCGCTAGACCTATTCACCGTATTGGAGTTGGAACCGAAAAGGTCGTCGTCGGGACAGGGATTGGTTCTGTGTGTGTGCCGGTTCTGGTACTGTTCGGAAACATTATTGGCAACGCATTGGATCTTTGAGCAACCAGAATGAGAGACATTGTAAGGGTTGGGTCGACGAAGCCGACACAAATAGTATGCTACCACTTCGTTTTCGTACCGGCCTATCTCTGCAACTTGCGATGGACACCAACCGGACTCCCATAAGCGGTTCTCAATCAATGTATGCATATTCTGGCTGGTGGCAGGACAGTCAACATAATCCCCAAGAGTATGGATCAGCACACGGACCGAGAGCTCAATCTCAAGTACGGGTGAAGTAAAATAGTGCGGGCTTTTCAAGAAAATCCTCAGCTTCTCACAAGCCTTCTGTAGCAACAGTGGTTGCCGATCTTTTTCTGGACTATGGGATTTCATGAGACGGTTCAGCGGTGCTAAGCAGAGAAGGCTTTGCGTGCAAGGCTCTCTGGATCTACAGGTAAACTCTTCAACATTCACAGGCTCTCCGAAAAACTCAGCCAGTAGGCCAAAGTAGAGCCATGACTGCATCAGGCTTGCTGTATCGTCCGCAGACTGCTCCTCTCCCAGTGGCTTTTCTAAGCCAAATCCATAACGAGATGGAAATGTAGTAAAGTCCTGGAAGTCATATGGCACAATCGTAGTAACAGGAATGTCAATACCCGGTAGAGAGTCCAGAGGGGTAGGAATATGATCCATCTGGTATTTTTGGCTATGTAATGTAGCATTGGAGTTGGATGTAGTTTAGATAGCCTTGGTTTGCGGTTGTGCTGAAATGCCGCTTATGTGGCTGACTCGCAGTGTGGCTAAAAATAATCCGATAAGAAACGATAACGAATACCGTATTATTCGGATATCGTTTGAATTTTATTCGGATATTGTTTTTTCCTGTCACGGGACCACCCCGTGACACCTCGCACTTGCCCACCTGTTTCTACCGTCTTAACCTCCACCGTATTCTACCTGCCCTATTGGCAGAACTTAGCAGAATATGGCAGAATATGGCAGAATATGGCAGAATACGGCAGAATATAGCAGGACTGATTAAAATTATATCTTTAAAGGGGGTTAGTTATAATTCTAGTTCTCTTCTAATTGTTAGGCCATAGAGACGCACTGGCCGTAACCGGCTTAGCGCAGGCGAGGCGCAGGCGAGGCGCCTACAAAACGTAGTCGCCCCGCATCAGAGAATAGCAGAATTTAGTTCTACAGTTCTACTTTATTAAGAACCAGATACTCTTTGCATCCCGTTACTGTTATCACGTTACTACATGCCCTAAGGACCTTGGCGTCCTAACAGTACTAAATTCTTATCCCTTTTTAGGGGTAGTGGCCCGACAACACAGCGGTCTATAAAGGCCACAACTACGTAGCGGTAACCCTCTGTCGAGAAGACGACCTGTATTTATTAACTATATCGCAGCCTATTGACCTAATGGCGAGACGCGGGCGTATTAGCGCAATGCGTACTACCGAGTCTAGGGAGCAACCCTAGGATAACACAGGCAAACCTATGTCGTCCCGGACAGAACCGGAAGCTATAGGCGAAGGGGATATATAGGAAGAAATACAACGGCTAGAGAATGAGAAGCTACAACTCCTAGAGTAAAGAAAACTATACTTGCTTAGGGAAGAGGTGGAAGTGCTAAGACGGCGTTAACACGGCGAGGCAACGTCGACTCCCGTTCCTAACCCATCTTTGTAACCTTAAATAATCCCATTAGAGTACTTGGGGGGTAGCCCGATGTATTTAAGTCTTAAGCGGAGGGCTACTAATATGTTAGGTGCTCCGTTAAAACGGGCCGTTAAAATAGAGAAGATTGCTCTATATTATGGTAAGTCCATATAAGAGCACTAAGACTTCCGCGATAGCTTAAAGCTAGCATTCCGCCTAGAGCGCGACGGCTTTATGGATAAGGATACTAAAGTTGCGTTTACTATGTAATATATAAAGGGGACCAACCAAACCCTTTGGCTATAGTACGAAGATAACCATTTAGATACGTAGTTCACCTAGGAGGAGCTTATAGAATTCCTACTTAACTAGATTAAAAGTCCTATTAATCGAGAACTCTATGTAGCCCTAACCTATGTAAAGGTAATGCAGCGAACCGATTAACTAGTAAACGAGTTTGCTGCTTACCTAACCTCCTTAAAAGGGCAAATTAATTCTCCTTATAATGCAAAGCATCTAATAATATACCTGTTCGCGAAGCTGCGGCTAGAGCTACGGGTTGCTATTACTAACTATTAGGAATTCCTATAGACTTAAGACCAGCTAGTTTCCTTAGCTGCCCTATTAGAGGAAAACCAAAAGAGCGTAAGCGCCCTATAGGGTAGAAGCAATAGGCGCGCCGCGAACTTAAATATAAAGACTACCTAGTTGGGTAACTTAGGGAAAGCGGACTCCAAAACCACCGCCGGCGATTTAACGGCGGGGCGAAGTAATACTGCTGGGGGTTTAATACAGCCTAAAGGAAACTACACTAAATGTGGGCAGCTAGGACATTGGTGGCGACAATACAAAGTATAGTAATAGAATTAACCACCGCCTAGCAGTGTAAACGCTACCTCTATACTGGGAAAAGACAAGCGCCTTTAAGTACCCTTACAGCCCTAGGGCGCAAGCTCCCACTAGATTATAAGGAAGCTATTACTATCTTAGGTAAAGTCCTCTCCAAGCAGACCTGGAAGGAGACCTTAGTAATGCTTAATATCGGTGCCGAAGTAAATATAGTTAACTAGCGATTTGCTATGGAGTGTAACTTTAAGACGCTAGACGTAGAGCTGCCTACCTACTCCTAGTTAAATAAGACTTAGGCATATTGCTATGAGGCCTATAAGGTACTACTGAGAATAAAGGACAGCTGGGGCAAGATTAGGGAAGTAACCCTTATCTGCTATGGAATGGCTAACGCATCCCCTACTGTCACCCTAGGTATGCCGGGGTTAAAGAAGGCCCGACTTCTTATCGACTGCGAGGCGAAGGCGTGGCGATGGAAGCTAGACGGCTCGTCCCTGTTGCTATAAACCCCTAAGGGTTTTGCGGAGTCTCTCTAGACAGAATCTAGGGTCTTTACCCTATTGACTTCTGGAGTGATGCCTAGTAAGCAAGATGACGGCAGCTTGCCAGTCCTCCCCCCGCAGTTAAAGGAAGTTAGTAATATCTTCTCCTATAAGGAAGCAGGAAAGCTACCCCAATACTACTGGGGCGACTATACTATTGACCTAGAAGAGGGATAGGAGGCCCTATATAGGCCGCTTTATAACCTCTCGGCCAAGGAGCTGGAAGTCCTAAGGGAGTACTTAGACGACGCCTTGGCTAAAGGCTGGATCTGACTAAGTACTAGTCCCACAGGGGCACCTATCCTCTTTATACCTAAAAAGGATGGGAAGTTGCGGCTCTGTGTAGACTATAGAGGCCTTAATAAGGTGACGATTAAGAATTGTTTTATACTACCATTAATTAGTAAGACCTTAGACCGCTTAGTAGGTTCTAAGATCTTTACTAAGCTGGACCTAACGCATGTGTATTACCGCCTTCGTATCCGTTATGGCGACGAGTGGAAGACGGCGTTCCGCACGCGCTACGGCCACTTTAAGTACTTGGTTTTACCTTTTAGGCTAATTAACGGACCAGCGACCTTTTAGGGCTATATTAATCGGGCCTTATTAGGACTAGTAGACGTCTTCTATATAGTCTACCTTAATAATATTCTGATTTTCTCTAAAAATCTAGAGAAATACTAGCGCCACGTACTAGAAGTGCTACGTAGGTTGCGATAATATTAACTGTATGCAAACCTTAAGAAGTGTAGGTTTAGCGTACGAGAGGTTAAGTTCCTAGGATATATTATTAGTCCTAAAGGCGTAGCAATGGATCCTAGCCGGGTAGAAGCCATTACTAAGTAGGAGAGCCCTTAATCCTATAGGGATATCCAGGTTTTCCTAGGTTTTGCTAACTTCTATTATCGGTTTATTTATAAATACTCTGCTATTGCGAAGCCTATTACTAATCTTCTAAAAGGAGTAAAGAACGGCCGTAAAGCTGGGCCTTTTAATTGGCTAGAGGAGGCGGAGTAGGCGATGCGCCGGCTCTGCGACGCCTTTACGACGGCGCCGCTTCTGCGACACTATACGCCGGGCCTATTGACTTGGTTAGAGACTGATGCCTCCATATAAGGCCTAGCAGCAATTATATTATAGCTGTTTAAAGATAGCCTTTGGCATCCAATAGCCTTCTAGTTTAGGAAGCTTTTGCTAGTAGAGCGCAATTATAAGACCTATAATTAGGAGCTACTAGCTATTGTGGAGGCTTTTAAGCATTGGAGATACTATATTAAGGGGCTATTAAGCCGCTTAGAAGTGCTCTTAGATTATAACAATTTAAAGGGTTTTATAAAAGTAAAAGCCCTTAATGAACGGCAAGCTAGATGGGCTATAACCCTGGCTGCCTATGACTTTATTATTAAGTATAGGGCGGGAAAAACGAACCCCATAGACGCGCCGTTGAGGCGACCCCTAGGCGTAGGGGGTCCGCTAGAAGAAGATACCATGCTACTACTACTCTAAAGGACTTTGGGAATGCAGGGCTACTAACTTAAGGTGAAAGTCCTATTAGGTGTATAGGAAAGCGAGCCTTTTATAGAGGTGTCGCTTCTATGGCTATAAGCTGGCGACCTAATGGAGGTACGCCTGAGCAATGTAGTATTACGGTTCGACTGGGTAACCTATACGTATGCCGTTAAGCAGCATATAACGAGGACCTAAGTTAGAGTAGCAAGCGCTTAAGAGAGTGCCTATAAGTCTAGTACGGAAACAGTTGTCGAGCTTATTAAAGGATTTTAAACTATAGATGACTTTGTGCTGCAAAAGCGCAGCAATAGCGTAAATATGGTGAGACGCCGTTAACGCGCCCGCTCAAAGCTAGTGTGGCAGTTTAATTCCGATGGACTACTTTATTACCGCGGGAGGCTATATATACCCCTAGACCTAGCAGTTTATGTAGAACTCCTATAGATCCACCACGATAATGCCCTAGCTGGGCACTTTGGTGAGAAAAAGACTCTGGATTTACTTACGCGTAAGTACTACTGGCCCAGTATAAATGCGGACGTTGTGAGCTATATCTCTACCTGTGATCTATGCTAGCGTATATATACGCCTCGATATCGCCCTTATGGCGAGCTCTAAGCGCTGCCTTGCCCAGATTAGCCGTGGTAGGAGATTATAATGGACTTTATTATAGGCCTACCGCCTAGTAGACGAGGCGATAAGGTGTATAACGCGATATGCGTAATAGTTAACCGCTATACTAAGATGGCCTTATATCTGCCTATAGTAAAAACTATTACTATAACCGAACTTACGGATCTCTTCCTTAATGAAGTAGTACGCCGTTTTAGAGCCCCTAGAGGGATTGTATTTAATCGCGGTAGTATCTTCACTAGTAAGTTCTGGTTGGAGCTATGCTTTGCTGCGAAGATTAAACGTAGGCTAAGTACGGCCTTTTACCCGTAAATAGACGGGTAAACAGAACGCCAGAACTAAACCTTAGAGTATTACCTCCGTGTGTTTTGTGACGAGAAGCAGAGCAACTGGATAGGCCTCTTATTGCTAGCCAAATTCGCCTATAATAATGCTAAATATAGCACGACGGGTATAAGCCCGTTCTATGCCTGCTACGGGTTTCACCTACGTCTAGAATACGAGGTCTAGGCGGATAATAGTAGCTCTGTTCTAGCCGCCTCTGAGAGGATTAAAAGAATATCCCTTAAACGCGAGGCGCTGGCGAAGCGCTAGGAACACGCCGCCGAGGCGTAGGCGAAATACTACGATCGTCATTACTAACTATAGGTATACAAAGTAGGGGATCTAGTCTTGCTATTGACTAAGAACCTTAAACTAAAAAGACCAAGCAAGAAACTTACAGCACGCTTTATTAGACCTTTTAGTATAGCCGAACCAGTTGGAAAGTAAGCATACCAACTATATCTACCCACGTCTTACCGTATCCACCTAGTGTTCTATATTAGCTTGCTAGAGCTATATAAATAACATAAGGGCGCTGCTAGAGACCCTCTACCTAGGCCTATTAAGCTAGACGATAAAGAGGACCAAGAGGATTGGTATGAGGTAGAAGAAATATATAGAAGAAAGGGATGTAACCAGACCCTGCAGTACCTGGTTAAGTGAAAAGGCTGGCTAGAAGAGTATAATGAATGGGTCCTAGTAGAGGACATTAATAAGGACGTAAAGGAGATATATAATAGTTACTTTACCCTAAGGGGCAAACGGAAAAGAAAGTAGGTGGGAGAATAAAAAACTTTTAATTATAATTGGGATTGCGCCCTACCAGTAGGGCGATAACGGAACGACGGTAGAGCGACGGTAGTACGCCGACAGAAATATAGATACTCTACAGCTCCAACAAATCCTCCCTCTTCTCCCCTCCTTCCTCTTCCTCCTCCTCTTCCTCCTTATCTTCCTTCTCCCCCTCCTTCTTATCCTCCTTACCCTTATCCTCCTCCTTATCCCTTATAATGGGAGGCATATTGGCCTATAGGTACTGTTAGTATACGCTATAACGGCGAAACACCTGCGCTATAATACGTACTAAAGCGCGCATTACGTTAAGAATTCCTTTAAGAGTACGACGGATGGCCTGCAATTTCTGCACTTAGAGCAGGGGAAAGTCTTTACCTTTTAGGCGCTAGCGGAGACCGTGCTTGGCGCTAGTACGCACTGAGGCCTTAACATCCTTTATAAAGGACTTCTGGGCGGCAGCGACACGAGCGTTAAGGTTAGCCGTGTCTCCGCCAGCAACCCGCCGGCGCTTAGCCCTATCAATAAGGGCGAGTAGCTCGTTTAGGCGGCTATAGAAGGCCTTAGGGACCTAGTCTGTTAGCTATTAGAACCTAAACTAACGCACTTAGACTTACTAGTTAACACGACTTATTTAGTCGTCGGCAGTACCCGTAATTGCGGTTAGCTTGCTTACTGCAGGTGGCCTACCTAGCGGTGGCTACACGCTTGGTATAGTGGAGATAGATTAGTTCCAGCAAGGCTGGGGGAGCGGCTTGCGATCAACATAGGAGCTTCAACGGCGTCTAGCAGGGTTAGCGACAGCTATAAGCTAGTATAAAGAATACTTACGGAAGGTTCACCGACAGGCGGACCAACAGCTTGGCGCTTGCGATTTATGGTTAATTAGAAGTTGTGAAGAAGGCGAGTTGCAGGCTGAACGAATTAAAATGAATTGGAAGGGAAATCTAATATCCTACCTAGGTGGGAACTCCTACCTTTATAGATCTCTATAAGGTCCTATTGTTATATTGTCCTATTATTACATTGTCCTATCGTTACATTGTCTGATTTACTTAAATTTGTCAAAAACTTTTTATTTAGAGAAGGACAATAATAGCACTCCTATTGTATAATAGCGTCGGCTGAGGATAGCCGCTTAAGAAGGGGGGGGCAATTGTTAGGCCATAGAGACGCACTGGCCGTAACCGGCTTAGCGCAGGTGAGGCGTAGGCGAGGCGCCTATAAAACGTAGTCGCCCCGCATTAGAGAACAGCAGAATTCAGTTCTATAGTTCTACTTCATCAAGAACCAGATACTCTTTGCATCCCGTTACTGTTGTCACGTTACTACATGCCCTAAGGACCTTGGCGTCCTAACACTAATCCTTTATACACTCTATAATCTCTAGCATATCCGCTCTAAGCTGAACTCTCTCCCAACCTATTATACGATGTCCTCCAGAAAAAGTAGTCTCTGCTTTATTACTTATTGCAGAAATAGAAAGAATATTAACTGTAAAAAGAGAGAGCTATGGAAAGCGTTTCCGTTGTTAATTATCTAGCCACCATTTAATAGGATTAACTTTAAGACCGTATAATAGCTCTAAATTATAATTCTTAAATTTATCCTAACTCTTTAGACGGTTATATTTCCCCTTAATTTTATTAACAAAACAATTAAACTCGTTAAGTAGTTCCTTTAAAGTAGAAGCTAAGAAAGAAGCTTTATACAAAGTTAACATTAAAGGTAATTTACGCCGGTATTACTCCTAGAGTTAATTAACTTGCTAGATTGCTTTTAAAGTAATATCCTCTGGCTATATTAATTTAATATATGTTATATAACAACTTAGATTAAGAATAAGAGCGGCGGCGTAAAGCGGAGTATTAAGTAGTTTCTAGTAATAAGTGTTAAGCTTTGCTTTACATCGTACAACTTAAGCCTGAAAGCTTTTAGCTATAGTTGATCTATTACCCTAGAGTGATGCCTAAGATATATATAAGTAGATTAATAGAGTAGAGATATCGTATAATATACTAAGGTCTCTTTTATATAGAGATTAAGAATATTAAGAATATTAAGAGCCTTATTAAATATTGCAGAGTTTCCCTAAAGCTTAAGAGTTGCTAATTTAAAAGCCTTAAGGAATTTATGTATTATACAAAGCTAGACCCATTCTTGTGGTAAAAGAATATCCGCCCTATTAATAGCATCTAGATGCTCAGTAATATACTAGCTCATAGCCTCCTATAGCTGAATTGCGACATCTAGCATATTCCACCAGCTATTCCATCTTATACAATTATTAAGAGGAATTCTTCTTTTAGCTCGTTATTCAAACTGCTTTATATAACTAGAACTAGCTCGGATATAGACAACGATATTATGTAGTTTTCTAAGAATATCGTAAGTAGCTTAAATTCTTGATTCTCTTTCCTTTTTCTCTTTCTTAGAGAGCTCTTGAGCCTAAGTATCGTTATTATTATTATCTTCCTTATTATCTTCTTCGTACGCTTCCATAATCTTAAGAAATTTTTTTTTTAAAGAGAAATGCTTTAATAATAAGATTAATAATATGGCCCTAGCAGCGGATTCGTTATTAAGTGGCACTCTAAAAAATTCTCTCCTCTTTAGAAAGATATTGGCTAATCGTATAATAGAGGACGTTATTTATGCTAGAATTATCGCCAATAATAGCTCTAATTTGTTATATAATACCATAATCCTAGAGAATAGGAAGGAGAGCAGTCTATTAATGATCTCCGCTATAGCCAGATACTGTAGGAAGTGCAAGAAGAATATTAAAATGCCGCTTTTGTATGTTAATAAAATAAGCGCAAACGGCAAGGAAAAGATAATTATTTGGAGACGTCCAGATATCCACAGAAAGATGAATTTGTATAATTGCTAATTAAAGAGACTTTTGTACGATATCTTTCTCCGCTAGAAACATTTCCTATACTTAATTTAAGATAGTTTAATAACAGGTAGGGAGAATTTCAACAGCTTGTAGATTAAGAGAATAGTAAAAGGCTTAAAATTCTTCGGTTTCAACCAGTTAAAAAGAAAGATTTTATACAAGAATTAATTTAAGTAAAGCCTTCTTTAAGACCTATATATTAAGAGCGTTCTTAAGGATTTTGTTATTAAGCTCTAGATATTAGCTACGGAGTTTGTTGTAAAGGGCTCTATATACTTCTACTGTATTTACCGTACGACTCTCTTTTAAATTTAATTTAATTTGAATTCCATATATATTGCGATAATAAGATTAAAAGTTTATTGTTAACTTGGCTACGGTAGAGCAGAGATTATAATAATAGAGTCTTTTTTTATTTGTATCATACTCTTCATCTTTTAATACCATACGACAGAAGTTATGGATATTTGACCGATTCTTTCAACGAGACACCTTAAGAGACGTGCTTTCAGATGTAGCTTCAAGAAGCGAAGAAGAAGGATCAGTTTGTGAGGCCATAATCATATAAAGAATTAATAGGAAGTAGATGTTGAAGAAAATTCTATTATGCCAAGCCTTTTAAGCGAATATTGTATTTATTGTTTGTTTCAATACGATATTCGTTGCGATTCGGTTCCTTATCGATAATTTATATCGTTAGCCACACTGTGGCTGAGAACCGTCCATGAAGCACGGACGACCACACATGATTTTTGAAAAGATAGAACCTTCTGTACTATCCCTTTCCACGCTGGCGTCCACAGCTTGGCGCCAAGCCTATGAACATTAGTATCAACGCTAAGCTCTCAGTCGAACGAGAGCCTGTGATTGGCCAACCCCTTATCGATATGCGTGGACGTAAACCAGCGTGGGAAGGGATAGTAGTGACTTTATAAATACGGAAAACGTTTATTCTTTGTAAGAAGGGTGATATGTAATAAAATAGGCTGCTTAATTATTCGAGAAGATATGAACACAAGGTACTACTGCTATTAGGCCAATATTGACACTAGGCTAATTCGGCAGGTGCAGCCGACTCATCACACAAGCTCTACATTTGATCGTCTATAGATAATCACCACTTTTGAGCAAGCACTAAGTAAATTTCGTACTACGATCTCCTACTTACCAACCAAAAATGTGGACTTATCCACCTCCGAATTGAAGTATTTCGAACGTTTTCAAGGTATATCTACTCATCTGTCTCGGTCACGTCCTATCGAACGGACAAGTCAAAAAGGAGAACTCTGTCCAATTAATGTAGGCTCTTGAGCGACAATATACAGATGAACTGCCAAGACACCCCTGATCTATACCCAATATGGGAAAGATAAACGGACATGGGTAGCCACGAACATCTGACACGTCCTCACAAGTGACCACCTTCTCTAATATCCCGCTTTGAACTTGCTTTTTGTAATAAGCTCTACTGGCTACGATTATCCAAAAAATGGATTCCCGTGGCCACATTCCGGTCCAGTTACCCGTCCCCAACCCCACACCATCCTACTGGCATGAGCCCAAAGCCGCAATCGCGAACTACCGCAGCGCCGATGGCCTCCCAAGCTCAGCAGACTACGTGATCATTGGCAGTGGCATCAGCGGCACAATGGTCGCTTGGAATCTCCTCGAAAAAGGCGTCAAAGGTAAGATTGTTATGCTCGAAGCGCGCGAGGCCTGCGGCGGTGCCACGGGCCGTAATGGTGGCCACACGAAAGCGGCGTCCTACCGGACCTACGTGGATCATCGCGCGCATTTGTCGCCGGGGGAGGCGCTGAAGATTGTAAGGCTGGAGCATGCGAATATTGTGGCTACGCATGCGTTTGCGAGGGAGCATGGGATTGAGTGTGAATCTAGGCCTTGCAACACAGTAGACATTGTGTACGATAAAGAGGCTTTCGAGAAGGGCAAGGAGTCGATTGAGATGATTAGAGGGGATGTAAGTGAGGGGGAGAGGAAAGAGGGGGGTGTGGGCTGGTATCGGGTGTGGGGGAAAGAGGACGCAATAAAGAGGTTTTGGGTTAGCAAGGAGAATGAAAATAGAATTGTTAAAGAGAAGGAGGAGTTGCAAGGCGCGTTCGAGTATGCAGCAGGGAGCTTGTCAGCTTATAGGTTCACTGTTGGGATATTAGAGTTGTGCTTAAAGAGAGGCTTGCAGCTGTGGACCAATACCGCTGTTACCGAAGTTCGTCCAATATTTGGAGGGGAAAATGGAGAGACTGGAGGAACAGGATTTCTATGGGAGATTCACGCTTCGCTCAGCATTGTTCGAACTCAGAACGTGGTAATGGCGATCAATGGCTACACAGCCCACCTCCTTCCTGCTATGCAGGGCCTTATCGTGCCTATGCGAGGCCTTCTAACTGCGCAAATTCCTGGCCCCAAAGCAAAGTTCCCGACCCCACTGCCAACCACATATTCCTTCATATATAATCAGGGATATGAGTACATGATCCCACGACTTCTGCCCGGGGGTTCTGACGGTCAGCATATCGTCATCGGTGGTGGATTAGGTAGACAGAACGATGGAGGGGTAAGTGAGTATGGGACTTGTGATGATAGCACTATGAATCAAGAAATGTCAATCTATCTGAAAGAGGCAGCGCGAGGTTACTTTGGCGTAGAGAATTGGGGTGAGGGGAAAGGAAATGAGAAATTGAGGGTCAAGAAAGAATGGACCGGAATTATGGGCGCGACAAGAGACGGGCTACCATTGGTAGGTGAAATACCAGAAATGAAACGATTTTGGATAAGTGCGGGGTTTAATGGACACGGTAAGTGGTAAAATTTTATGTCTATGGGATCAGTTCGCTGTGTCCATATAACGCATATCTCATCGGTGGTTGCTTCGAGCTCCAATGGACCTCAAACTGATACTTTTCTGTCAGGTATGGTACTCTGTCTCAAATCCGCGGA
>Ga0307515_10015395_pt1 | contig 14093 bp, 11 predicted proteins | sample 17_EM_MG_FD_194513 | JGI IMG/M metagenome (GOLD analysis project Ga0307515, IMG submission 194513) | Populus trichocarpa ectomycorrhiza microbial communities from riparian zone in the Pacific Northwest, United States - 17_EM | ecosystem: Host-associated > Plants > Roots > Unclassified | place...
GGATGTAAGAAAAACTGAGTATTATTAAGCATTTTCATGAATAAATCTGCACAATGATGCTGTATATGAGAAATGATGATGCCAATATTTTACATCTTCGACAAATCAAGAGTTTTTTCTTAAAAAAATAAACTATTTTAAAGACAAGACCCATCTTAATTGCATGTCGATGCCTAATTGCCCATGCTGGGACAAGTCAACATCATCAAGAATCACCTACCAACTTTGGGGTCAATTATGTTTTAGGCCCAAAGTCTTGAATTTTCTTCCAAGACTAGCAGGGTGGTACTGGTAGTATTCACATGGACAGCAGCAGCATAAGAGGAGGGCATTTGCATTTTGCACCACAAGTTCTCAAAAATCTAGATGCGCAAGACCATACAAGCAATCATGTCACTGACTTTAATCTTGCACGCAGGACATGCTTGGGGTATAGCCATGGTCCATGTGCAATGGAGAAAAGGACTGACCACTTGCCTCTGGTGCAGTAAGTAGATGCTACTACTGATCAAAGATTTGTCTACTTGGGCATAAAGTTTTGGTATTTTGAAGACACGTTCTATTCTGAGGTAGGTAGGTTGCTACCACCATGGTTGTTCAATGCAGATCTCTCACATGCTGCTTTAGGTGCGATGTTTATATCATCACAGGTCACCATTAGGTTGTGTCCAAAGCATGGATGTGGAAAGACGTCCATCATTTTCAACCTCTGATGAGCTAGAAGACTGATAATAAACACCTTTTTTCTTTCCCATCTTCGAGACATGCGAGATTCCCGATCCATTTTTCCTATTTATACCTCCTGGAGGGATGTATTTGCTGGCCCTGGACTTGGTATCCATCTGGGATATTATTTGCCTGGCCTAAAAGGAGTAGTTGAGCTGAATTTAAACTTGGCCCATCTGGGCTGTCATTTCACTTCTTGTTTTAGCTATAAAACACTTGTATATTCTTTGAATTCAACTCTTGGATTCCTTATCTGCAACACTGCATGGAGGAGTAAAAACCCGATTCTCATTATAGCATGAACCCCATCTATTCAAAGCATGCATGTAACTTTCTGTGGTTTATATCGAGGTGCGTCCACCCATCTTGTATTCCTCCAAGCCCAGTTCCTTTCACCTTCGACAATGGTCCAGTTTGAACTTTGAGGCATCTTTAAGAACAACAGACTGGGCTGGATAGTGGATTCTTTATCTCATGCCAAGGTTCCTCTCTCTCTCTCTCTCAGTTTAAGTTTCTGTTCTATTATTATAAGGAAAAAAATCTTGACTCTATTATTTGCTTCAACAGAAATCTTGACTCCATATGCTGCAACAGAACAGATTCTTTCGAGTGCAATCCTCATCTAATCAAGAGAATGGAATAGAAACATCTTAAGGGTCAGTACAGTGCCAGCAAAAACCATGACTACGTATTTTCATATGGCATCTCTTAAAGTACACGGCCATCTTACACCAACCCAACCCAAAACTTTTTACCCTTACAATGGTCCATCTTGAGGCCTCTATTCAAAACCAGACTGGCTGCATTTTCATCCCTAGCAAACCGTTCTTAGTTCCCTTCCTTGATTGAGGTAACACAGAAGGTTGTTTCGAATGAAACCATATCATGAGGGGGTAAGTGGCTAACTATTAAGCAAGTGATCAGGAAAGAGTTCATTCTTCATATTGTCTTTTGCATATTTACAACTTGCAAGCAGATAGTATTTTTTGCAAAAGCAAAAAGTGTAGCCGAATGTACCAGGTCTCTTCGGGGTCAAGGCCATGTTCCTTTAGCCTAAGGAAAGTTGAAAGGAGACGAGGTAAAAGTAAATGAAGTTGAAATAAGAAACCAAGAACCCTATAATGCCAAATTAACAATCAGAAGTGCCAAGCTCTAAACTCAAGTGGAAAAAATTCTTTCTGCACGAACTCAGATGAAAAGCAGGGAGACAGCAGCCATAAGCCAAAGGTTTCAAGAATCTCTCATTTTATTGCCCTCCTAGAATTTGCATTAGCTATGAGCCTATAACTCAGTGTCGCATAACCGGATCATCAAACTAGACACCATTCTCCGAGCGAAAGGAATATAGCTCAGACCGTACCTGAAACAGCTTAAAGAAGACATATAAGTGGTGCGAACAAAGCATTTAAAATGCCCAATTGAACTTCTTATTGTTAAACTAAGAGAAGCTATTGCAGAGATGTTGCCTGATATATAAGATAAATAGCTGGAAATCATGTACTGTAGTCTGAAAATTCTGAGAAGCAACCATGTACTGTCTATGAAAAACAAATAAGAGCGCTGTATAATTTCCATTTCAAATAGTCTGAATATCCTTCTGTACTGTCTATGATATCGCAAGTCTTTACTGTACAATTCTAATCTTATATCCTCATGCCTTACCATAAAACTAATGAAATGGGTGAAAATGAGAGACAAACTTACCAGATAAGGGCACAAATCTCAAATATGATTGCAAACACTGTTAAAATCTTGCTATGAATCTGCAACATGAAAAAAAAGTGCAGAAAACCTGTTGGTAAGCCATTATGAAATAAGTAGAAATGATCTAAATCTTAAGTAGAAATGATCTAAATCTACTTCCACAATCAGAAAGCATTTTTAACTAGAAAAATGCATATTTAGGGATTTTTTAATATCAGGTATTCATCACAATTGCAGTTCTCTTATATATATATATATATTAATTTTCTTTCCCATTTGGAGACGCCTTGTTCTTCAAATTGATCTTGAATGTTATTTTTCTCTAATAAAATCAGGGGAAGCTTTAGCTTTATAAGGACACGGGGACCACAATGCGTGATGACAAGGCCATTCTAGTCTATAACCTTGTTCAAACTAGAAGCTTTTCAAGAATTGACCTTCACTGAAATCTTGGTGAATTTGTGAAAGAGGGAGAGAAGTTCTTCTGAAAGACAGCACAAGAATGAAAGTACAAGGAATGAAAGCTCATCAAAAGGCACAGCAGAGGCAAAAATGATTTCAAATTTAACCACTCGGCTATAATTCAGAGGAATTTCGAAATTTCAATGCTTCAGTATATCTTAGGAATTCACAGACGGTGGTAAAAGCAAGTCCTACGCTTCATTAGTTAGTGTTGCTGAGGCAGAAAAGTTTCTCGGCAGTGTAACTTCATTTGCAAATTAGGGATGCAAATAGATACAATGACAGGTAGTTATAAAATAAAGCCTGCATTATTTAAATTAGCATCCATAGCTCAGAATCAAAATGCCAAGATGGTGTACATTCTGCTGTGGTAGATAGAAAAGAATGCGATGATGACAAAGAAAAGGAGGGAAGAAGATGAAGAAAAGATGACAAAATACCAGATAATTAGGAATGCACTTATCAGTGTTATCAGTCAAGAAGTACCTTAATCTTTACAAAAGGAATTGTAGTGGCAAATCTAATAACTTGAGGTAAAAACAGTTAGGTGCACATGATAAATAAATGATAACTTGCAAGGCAGTGAAAAGAAATGAGCATGATCCAGAATATTGATATACTAAGAGAACATGTTTGGGGTTGAAGATTTAAACAATCTAAGGATAGTAACCATACGGGTCATGAAAAGCAATCATAATTTACTGCACTTTAATTTCCCAAGTTTTCTCTGTTATTAAGGGGCACTAACATTGTTATATTTGACAAATGAATTGAAACTGTTGACTTACCAAGAGAGCAAAAATGAGAGCCAGAACAACACATCCGATGTAAATAACTGTTGCATATATGCGGACAGGGTCAAACATCATACCTAGCTGTCGCCCAGGTCCAATGAGGAAGGCTGTGCTGCCATTCACAAAACAAGTTTAGAATGCAAAAAACCCTGAGAAGAACAGCGATTCAGTTGAACTGAATTGCAGATGATCTCAGGGATACTATCTGTGTGGAATCATGGAACTCTTTAAGATATGTAAACTCTCTTCCAAATACACAACAATACTACACTGAACTTGGAGTGCCCAAAATTCTCAGATCAAAAGTGATCAGATTAAACTAGTTTTTGTCAGAAGATTCAAAGTGTTTATAAAAAGAAAGAATTAAAATGAAGCTATGCCAAGAATCGAAGAAAAGGAGAAAAAAGTTCCTTCCTTTGTGATGATGAATAAGAAGTGGTGTTTTTGTTTTACATGTGACGAGAGAAAAGCAAAAAAGCACGGAAGTTTTCTAATACCAGTGGAAGGAAAAAAAAATTCCAGAGTGAAAGAAATATTATAAATCAGGATGGGATGGGACAGAATATAAACTTGTTGGCCTGCAGAAACCAGCAAATGGAAAGATTAAAAATATAAGATTCAAAACGTATTGCTAAATTGAGTAAAAATGACAATGTACCTTCCAACTGCCAACACATTGCCAAAGGTGAACAATAGTGCAAATTTGATAGGCTTGGCAAAGACAATCAAGGACTGCAACACATGCAAAATTTGTAAAGCTATCAGCGTTTTATACAGCCAAATGCTTCCATAGAAATACAGCTTTTAAAATGTCACAATAAATGGTCACAAAATATTCCTTGAACATGCTTAGATTCTCAATGTTCTATAATCCCATATTTTCCCTCAACTAATCTAAACTTACCTCCTAAAGCAGGAAAGAAAAGGGACTGCTTCCTAGTAATAATGGGACTTGCAGCTTCTTGAGCAAGATGTAAGCAAGACACATAGAGTTTATATGCTCACATAAAAGGAAAAAGGTTAACTTAGGAGATCAAAATTTACAGATATTGGTAGTAACACACCTCTTATGCAATTAGGTATATTAACAATCTGACCAAAGGAAGAACCTGAGAAACATTTCTCTAGATACACATCCTATTCATTTACTGCTTTCCATTTTTTGAAAGCCTCAAACTATATAACTATAGCAATAATAAAGTACAATACATATCATCGTTAAACTCTAAGATATAATCTAAACTTCTATTTATTATGCTGATTTTGAAATGCGATCTTCTTTTAATAGATTGGCTTAATGATCTAATTTGAGGACAGCTTACTAAGTGTCTTTTCCATGGATGATAGAGAGGGTTAACATATAGAGGTAATGCATTGTTTGAGAAAAAGCAAAATAGATGGAAGTTTTAAAAGAAAGAAAGCAAATAAATTGAAATTGTTAGCAAGGGGCTCTATATATGGTCCATGCTTGTAGGCTCCAGACTGTTATAGACAGTCCAGAAGCAGCAATTGTCAAACATCTCCAAGATGCGAGGAAGTCTCATATTCTTCTCAAGGCAAGCTTAGAGGACTGTTCCTCAGTGTATATTTCAGAGCTAACTCCTTATAAACCAACAAGCCAAGGTATGCTAACACTACCCCAAGGGAGTGATGGTTTCATATATGAGTTATATAAATAGTGCTCGAGGCATCCTACTCACAAGGTTTGATAGATGTAGTGGAAGCATGACAAAAGCCAAGTGATCTGCAGATGCTGACAACTTGTCCCTCTTAGATGCCTTGGCAGGGAAAAGGAAGTTTAATATCAAGCTTGCTATGGGCTGTACCATGTTGGTAATATGTAAAGTAGTCTAATAAAAGGCATGCTGCAAGATCAAGCAGAAAAGCAACTAACCTTCCCAAACAAAATAAATCATCTCAATCTTCTATAGTTTCCCTATAAGCCAAATCATTAGCGGCACTACGAATGACCCTATAAAATTTTGGAAACCATTGTAATCTCAAACTTCAAACTAGCTTGATTAAGGAACTTCCAACGAATAGTGCAGTCCAGAAAAGACTGAACTGACAATATTAAATTAGTAGAGCATGAGTTACAAGACCCAACTCTATATTGCACTGAAAACATTAAACATTCTATGAACAAGCAATTCCACTGTTTTATAGACAAACACTCAGTTCAAGAAAGAAATTTAAAACCTTGGACACAAATAAAAACACAGAGGAAGAAAATCTTTAAGCTCCTTAAAATACTATAATATTTCTACCATTAATTACTTTCAAAATTTCCTCTTTAAAAGCCAAACTTACTGCATATTACCACTCCAAAAAGCCCATTAAAATTCAATCACTAACATTGCATAAAGAACACATTTTATGCTTCAATAAAACCCAAAAAGAAACAAAAAGATGAACTTTAAGCACAAAAGGTGGACATACCAGAAACATAAGAATCAAACCAGCGGCCAAAGAAGCAGCAAATGCATACATTCTCTACATAAACAAAAACCCAGATAGAAAAAAAAGCTTTAAACTACAAAAAGATGAAAACTTTTTAATCAAGAAACAAACAAGATTTGAGGTGGAATTAGAAAAACAAACCTGCGTAGGAGAAAGTGAAAAAATCCCATCTGATTCTTCTTCCAAGAAACTCTCCTCTCTCTCCCCATCATCACCTGGTATGAACTGATTTAGCTTCCACATTACTATATTTTTTGCAAAAAATTAAGCTTTTTCAAGGCGTTTGATCGTTGTTCTTCTTTCTAACAACATTCTAAAGTTTCTCGCAACAGAATAACGGGTCCCTGAGAGAGACGACAAGACAGGGCAATGCTTATATGAGCTGGCTAAGCAGCTTAAACAGTCCTCGTTGAAAAGCCCTTATTGCATTCTAGTCCCTTTAATTTGGATATCTCGAGCATGATGCTCTGAGTCTGAGTAAATTACATGGGAACCCCTCAAAAATTTGTGAAATTAGAGAGGTTATTCAAAAGTTTTTAACCTTTGACCAAATAATGTATAGTATTATTATAATCCTTCTAAATTATAATGGTCTTCATCTAAAGTTTAATTATAAGGTACATAAACCTTAACCCATTTTCACGCATTTAAGGTGGAAAATAGGTCAAAGAATCTTATGATGAAAAAAGGATTCATAAACTCTTTGGTTCACCATCGAACAATATATATTTTTTATGCTAAAAGAAAATTAAAAATTGACCTCATTTGCAAAAACAAACAAACTTATACATAGCAAATTATATAATTTGAAAAGCAAGAAGTTACTAATATAATTATATCAAACTCCAGGGCATGCGATGCAATTTACTTTCCAAAGTGAACATTACACAAAAACGACGACGTTATCGAACATTTCGATTGTGACAATAAAAATAAAATAAACCAGACCTGAACTCGCCACTGCAACTTCTTTTCTCAACAGAAAAAACCCTAATCAAAACCACACTGAAATCCACCACAAGTTTCACCGGAACCTGAGGCAGAGGCCACCGTGAAGATGTCGTCGACTCTATTAGAGGTGACTCGAGCCTCTCACGAGGAAGCAGAGAGACTCGAACGACTTATCGTTAAAGATCTCCAAAATGAACCAGCAAACAACAAGGACCGTCTTTTTCAAAGCCACCGTGTTCGTAACATGATCGAAAATATCATTGCCACTACTGAGAAACTCGTAATTCTTCTCTCTCTCTCTCATTAATTAAGTTTAATGGAAGGCAATTATAATTATATTAAGTGTTTGATTTTGATTTTTTTTTCAGGTTGAGGTTTATGAAGATAGAGATAATGCGAGGAAAGATGAGATTGCGGCGCTTGGTGGACAAACGGCGACCGGAACCAATGTGTTTAGTGCTTTTTATGATAGATTAAAAGAGGTAATTTATTTTTTCATTAATTTTGATTAAGCAATTTATCTGATAATTAACGGTTACTTGTTATTTATTGAAATTACTTGTATTTTATCTTATCATTATTTTTCTTTTGTTTTTCTTTTGCCTGCGAAGATTCGTGAGTATCATAGAAGGCATCCAGCGGCGCGTGTGGTTGATGCTAATGAGGATTATGAGGCAATGCTTAAAGAGGAACCAGTTATTGAGTTTACTGGTGAGGTCAGTCTCTCTAACTTGTGTCACTTAATGATTATTTTACCTTAGTGCAGTTGTTGATATGTTAGGGCTCTAGTTTCATGTATGGATATTTGAGGTGTTTGTGCCAGGCAACTGGGATGCTGTAGTTTATAGCATTTGAGGAAACTGATCTGGGTTATTTTTATCTACTTTTTTACTCTATAAGTGTACCTACTCAATTAGATGGTGTTCTCATATAATGTAAATGCGAGCTCTAAATTAGGCGTTACATTTCAAAATCTTGAGATTTGAGATTCTGTTGGCAGTTTCAAATTCATTTACTGTGAGATTTGTTGCCTTTCAGTTTGATATCTTAGGACTTTAGTTTTATAAACTAATATCTGAATTTTTATGCTAGTTAACAGATAATTTAGGGCTGTAGTAGTTTCTAGTTTTTTCCCTTCATATAAAAGTGAAATAGTGACTGCACAACATTTATTATCGTAATTGATGCATTGTTTATGCAGTGGAGAACAAGTATGTTCTTTTTTTCTACCACGACTTTACCTAATTATGCTGTATGATTTTGCCCAGCAATTTAAATTAACTAATACTTTAGCTGGATTTATATTACAGGAAGCATTTGGGAAATACTTAGACATGCATGAATTGTATAACCAGTTCAATAATTTAAAATTCGAGAAGCCTATTGAATACTCTACTTACCTTGACATTTTCTCCCAACCACATAATTTACCCCGTAAAGTGAAGTTTACAAGGTATTCTCTCTTTCTCCCCCCCCTGCCCTCCTGAATTGTTTTTTTTGAATTTATTTTAAGTTCATGATCAGATGTTATATTCACCTACATCTGTACCTCACTTGAAATTATTTATCCAAGTTAATGTCTTTTTTGTTTCATTTTTTTTTTCCAATTTTCTGCAGGCAATACAGGGAATACATGGAGAATCTACTTGAATATTTATTTTATTTTTTCCAGAGGACAGAGCCCTTGCAAGATCTTGATAGGATTTTGTCAAAGGTTTGTTTTATATGATGTTTTCCCTGCCATTTTTTTTAAATTCATCTCCTCATGGTGTTTTTGATGTTCTATTATATGTGCCTGCTTGATTTATGTGATGCTAATGCTAGTGTTGAGCAGTAATTTTTTTTTTCTATCTAAATTCCAAGCGCTGCTAAAATTATCTCTAATCATTTTTTTTTTTACCTAAAGATTTGAAGTGTGAAGTTTTCATGAGTACTATATAGGCCTATGGGGCTAAAAAATGTGCTACATTTAAATTTTATGATGCTAGACTTGGCTCAGCCACAATTCATACCTTATAATGTTAAGGACAAAACAGAAAGAAAACCCTGTTTTCATTTTATTTTAAATACATTCTCTGCCACAAGACTTGCAAGACATTTGCTCACAAGAAATGATATTATGGCATTTTGATTGCCTGCCTCTTTTTATTTGCAAAAACTCAAGTCTATAGAACAAAGGAGATTTTGACCATGCTTGGTCGGAGCCAATCATGTGCTTCATTTAACAATGTAGATTATTGTTGTAGGTTACTACTGAATTTGAAGAGCAATGGGAAAATGGCACGGTACAAGGATGGGAAAAGAATGCTCAAGAAAATGGGCATGTGCCAGCTGATCATACTGTTATTGATCTTGATTTTTACAGCACTGTTGAGGAGCTTAAAGAAGTGGGCCCTGAAAAATTGAAGGAGGTAAGAATATCATTGTTTGCAGCTGCTTTATATTTCCATGAATCGTTTTCTTTTTTCCTGGAAATCTATAATCATAGAGCATTCTCTTGCTGAATGCTGATAGTTTATGTTAATGTCAAAGAAACAAGGATGTACTTCTGTATTTTGTTATCACCAAGTGTCAGCTGATGCTGACATGTTGCTGCTGTTATCATTCTCCTTATAGTGTTGAGCTTAAAGTGCAAAATTGGATTCTGTTCTTTGCTGTTGATTGCTTGGTATTTTAACATTTCTGTTCTTTGTTGTTGATTGCTTGGTAGTTTAACATGAAATACTCCGATATCATACAATGTGATCAATGTTAAGCTACTCTGATATCATGCAATGTGATCAAACACTGAAAAATATTAATTATATCCATAGCATCGCTATGGAGTCACATTTCTTTGTCGCTGTTTACTTCATTAGTTTAATAAGAAATATTCTGATATCAGACAGTGTGATCAACACTAATATTAAAAATATCCAGTGGGTAGCCATGGAGTCATTGAAGTATGTAATATACAAACTACACCATAACTTGGGCAACTGTTATTATTGTATTTCTCCATCATCATTTCATGGTTTTTATTTTATTTCTCCATCATCATTTCATGGTTTGTGACAGTTTTGCTATCAGAATTCTATCTTGTTGGTTTAGTTGTCCTTTCTAATTACCAGTTATTAAATCGTTTGCTGCATGTTTTCCTGGCAGGCATTGGCTGCATTGGGGCTCAAGAGTGGCGGTACCATTCAGCAGCGTGCTGAAAGGCTTTTTCTCACGAAGGTTGGAATAGTTCTTTTACCTTGTATGGGCTTTGTAAGTTTAGGAATGAAAAAGATCCAGTGAGCATCCCCATTGTTTCTAGTTTCTTAGTTAATCATTAATCTTCTAGTAAGAGAGGGGTTATATTACTGTGAAAATTAGGATGGCCAGATAGTGCTTTGTGTGTGCACTTTGTTTATTTATTATGTTTCTTTAGGGGGGAGGGGGTTATATATATTTGTTTGTTTGTGTGTTTCTTGTTAAGCATCTAACCTCAAGCTACATAAACAGTCTTATTTCCTTAAATTAAATTACTTCTCAACATGATTTTTTTTTCCTTAATAGATTTAATTTGGCATTTCGTGTTTTACTTATTTATTTGTTCATTCTGTGCAGCATACACCTCTTGAAAAGTTGGACAAGAAACATTTTGTGAAAGGTTCATGTGCATCAGAACCGAATGGAGGTGCTGTGAACTCAAAGGAAGTTGTCAATTCAAAAGAAATTGCCCTGATGGAGACCAAAATGAATAAATTGTGTGATTTACTGGATGAGGTTAGCTTTGGTGCAGTCATCCAGTTTCTTTTCCATCCTCTTGATCAATATCGCATTGAGATTTTGTTCTTTGGTTATCTGCCAGCTTTTTTGTATGTTTTAATAATGTGCATTTGAATATTGGCTGCATGTGCCTTAAATAATTTGTATTTTTTTTTGTGGTAGTTGGATATTTGATTTTCCTGTGACCCTGTGCAGACAATTGTACGGACAAAAGAAAATATTGTGAAGAAGCAGGCTTTGACATATGATGAAATGGAAGCAGAACGTGAGGAGGTATGTTGTCTTAGGCTCCGTTTGTTTTTGCAGTTGGAAAGCGTCTTTGCAAAAATTTGAATTATGTTTTGCTTCTAATTAATTCTTTTTGGTGTTTTTAAATCGTTTTGATGTGCTGATGTTAAAAATAAATTTTAAAAAATAAAAAAATACATTATTTCAATGCATTTCCAAGTGAAAAACACTTTTAAAAGTAATCGCTATCACAATGCCAAACAGGCTCTTAAGCTATTGCAAATTCTTCAAGTGCTTTAGCCTTTTTAACTAGAGTGCGAATCATAGCTTTTTGTCTAGCATTTCATTATGACCTTCAATTTTCTTTTGGTACCTGCTCTAATTTGAAGCAAGCCGTTTGCACCATGGTGATATAATGGGATCAAACCCCTTTACAACCCAGTACAAGCAGAATATATTTCCTCACAGATACTGGCCGGGTATGCTAATGGCATATTGGCAACTGTGCATCTAGAGACCATTTGTAATACAAACAGCAAGACCATTTGCATGAAACTTTTCTTTCCGACTGCTTTAATTGGATGCTTGATTATTATTGTGGAAGAAGTGAGACTTTGATGTCTGAGATGACAATAATCGATAATGCGATGTTGAAACTGATGCAGGAAGAGACACAGGCTGACACTGAAAGTGACGATGAAGAACAACAGATTTACAATCCCCTCAAGTTGCCAATGGGTTGGGATGGGAAGCCTATACCCTACTGGCTGTATAAACTTCATGGTCTTGGTCAGGTATTTCTCCCCCTAATTGTATAAACCCATTGCGGTCATTGTAAGTATTATATCTCTTCACCGGTATCTTTCATTTCCATCAGCATTTGGTATCTTTCATTTCCATCAGCATTTTGGTTTTGGAGTTTTTTCTTTCTACATTTGGAGAGTAGTTTTTTCTGTTGTATATTATTTTCCCAGATGTATTTAATTGATATGTGTGAAAGTTTTTATTTTCAAGTTGCAATAAGTAACACCTAGTATCATTATATATCATTATGATGCAGGTAATACTTATCTAATTATACTAGTTGTTTAGTGGAGGATCTTTGTCTGTAATCCTTGTCTAGTTATACTATTTGATAGTTTCTATGGCTAGAGGATCTCAATTATTTTTCTGCATGTCAGGAACTTAAATGCGAGATATGTGGGAACTATAGTTACTGGGGTCGTAGAGCGTTTGAGCGGCATTTCAAGGAATGGCGTCATCAGCATGGAATGCGTTGCCTTGGCATCCCAAACACCAAGAACTTCAATGAGATCACATCGATCGAGGTGCACTTCTCAGACCTTGTTCTGAAATCCTATCCTTGCTTTGTTATATGCCTTTTATTTTGTTTATGCCACTCAAACTCTGATTTTTTTTAATGTGAAATTCTTAGTTCAGATCTTGTATGTTAGTTTGGAATGTGACACCTGCATTCATTTATTCACTTTTTTTTTCAGGAAGCACAGGAATTATGGAAGAGGATACAAGCGCGGCAAGGAGTGAACAAGTGGCGCCCAGATCTTGAGGAAGAATATGAAGATAAAGAGGGCAACATTTACAATAAAAAGACATATACTGATCTGCAGCGCCAGGGACTGATTTGAAGTACAATATACTGCCAGAAAAGCATCCTTTTGATTTTGAATTTTTGTGGTAAGAGTGACCTGCCCAACCCAATGCTGGAGATGTTTTGCAGTTCTCAAACATTTTGACAACTTAGGCATGGCTATGTAACTTTGATGTATTTATTTGCTAGCATGTAGTCCAAAAGTTTCACTTATAAAACGGATTAAATGAAATACAATATAATGGATAAAGCTGAATTTTTGTAAAATGAGTCGCACCTTCATTATTCATTGCTTCATCTCTCTTTCAGATACCATAAGTTTGTGTTTTATGTGTCGTCGATGATGACAAGCACAACTCACCCCCTGAAGCTAGAAGTGGCAAATCAGCTGGCTGGGATTAAGGTATTAAATTTTGTTATCCAGTAATTACTAGCTTATTGAATTAAGCAGAAGCTTGTATTAAAAAAGGTTCTCAAGTTACATCATTACTTGCAGCAACAACCTTGAGTTGCCGGGCATCAAAACAAAGCTGTATCTAAGCTGAATGACCTTTAGTATTATCCAGTTAGGCATGGATAGATAACTGGATTTTAAAGATCAATTTTACACTTGAACGGAAAAGTCATTTGTTGATATTTCGGAAAACAATTTAACCTGAGTCATCAAAGAATATTAATAAATGGGATAATTGATCGTGTTTTTATTTTCTTGTAGTATTTTAAGAAATCATACTTTATATCCTGAATTTATATGTTAAACAACAATTTTCATCTCCAATCTCATGTGTTAAAAAAAAAACCAAAAAAGTATTTGAATATTTAAAGGTTTGTTATTATATTCATGAAATTAAAATAATAAAATTATAATCCATAATTTATAATTATAATAATACCATCCATAGTTCTTCAAAACTCATTTGATAAACACATTCCTTTTTAGCATTTTGTCAAACAATTCATGAGCATCCATCAAACCATCACATTAAATTAATCATGTAGCCTTTTAGCCCTCTTATCACATATACTTGCAGCAAGAGTTTCTTTCCTCGAAAGCTTGTGAGCTCATGCACTGTCCATTGTGTACTTTTCGAATTATCTTGGAATTAATTTTTTTTTTTAACTTTGGGTGTTTAGGTGAGCTTATATACATCTCAACTAATTTCTTGGATGACTGAAGTTAATAACTAGATAAATTTCAAATGATTCTAAGATTTATGACACTCAAACTGGTGATATTTGAGGAGCAAATTTAGAATTTGATAAGTAAAACTAATGATTATTGAAACCAATATATTAAAAGTAGTAAAGGTGCATCTTGCAACTATTCCTGGAAACTTTCACCAAACATTTGAGCCACATCTTGCCACCATCTCCAAGCAAACTCGCCTAGTTCTCCAAAATTCCAC